>QWCQ01000045.1_pt1 | contig 139191 bp, 119 predicted proteins | sample 1972701 | NCBI WGS metagenome assembly QWCQ01 (sample SAMN09866704, study PRJNA288562) | Human gut metagenome isolate pre4_stool, whole genome shotgun sequencing...
TGGTCGCAAAATAAGCTCAAAAAGCTAACCAAACCCCAAATTACGCAATACCACCAGCAAAAACACCAAAATAAAGACACAAAAAATGGGCATTAGCCCAGAATTCGGAAAACGTAGCGACGTTTTCCGAATTCTTATGCCCACCGCACCTGCTCGGATAAAACCTAGCCCCCGCACCTCGGGGTCAAAGTTCGTGAAAGCATGTGCAAACCCCTAAAACCCCTAGTCAGACCAAGAAAAACATCGATTTTGTACACATTTTTTAGGTATTAACCCTAATTTCATCGTTATATCATCGCGGGTACGCTTCCACTCAATATGGGGTCGTACCCTTTTTTGTTTTTTCTAATCACTCCACGAATACAAATCAACAAGAATGACTATATTAACTATAATGGTGATTAAGAAAACTACAGGAGGTGCCTTATGGCATTTAGTGAGAGTGAAACTATCGAACTCAAGTCTTCGGTTGTTGCAGATCTTTGTAAAGAGGTGATTGCCTTTGCTAACACCAAAGGCGGCACTCTTTACATTGGTGTTGAGGACAATGGTACGGTGATTGGTGTAGATAGTACCGACCGTGTTACCTCGCAAATTAATAACATGGTTCGGGATTCCATCAAACCTGATATTACGATGTTTGTCCACTACGAGACACAGGTGATAGATGATAAACAAATTATTGCCGTGACCGTTCAGGAGGGTACAGACCGTCCTTATTATCTGGGCAGCAAGGGATTAAAGCCCAGTGGCGTGTATGTCCGCAATGGTACATCTACAGATCCTGCCTCTGATACCGCCATCCGGAAAGTGATTAAAGAAACCGATGGCGACAGTTTTGAAACCATGCGCTCTTTGGAACAGAATTTGTCATTTAAGGCAGCTGAAGCACAGTTTGCCAAGAGGAAGGTTCCCTATGATGCTGCTAAGATGCAGACTTTGGGAATGGTTTCCTCGGACGGCGTTTACTCCAATGTAGCGTTGCTTCTGTCCGAACAATGTCCGAATACCATCAAGGCTGCAACCTTTGCCGGTGTTGATCCGAGCACATTCCAAGATAGACGTGAGTTTACTGGTTCACTGTTTCAGCAGATGGAGGATTTGTATGCCTATCTCGATCTGCACAATCAAACCAAGGCCACATTTGAGGGACTATACCGAACTGATACCAGAGATTATCCAGAGGACGCTCTGAGAGAAACATTGATGAATTCTCTGGTGCATAGAGATTACTCTTTTAGTGCCAGCACCCTTGTCAGTATCTATGATGATCGAATCGAATTTGTATCCGTGGGCGGTCTGCCTGCCGGAATCACTTTGGATGACATTATGCTCGGACTCTCCGTTTGCAGAAATCCGAAATTAGCAGCTATCTTCTATCGCTTAAAGCTGATTGAAGCTTACGGAACCGGTATGCCCAAAATCATGAAAGCATACGCAGGCACGGGGTTAGAGCCTAAAATTGAAGTAACAAACAATGCTTTCAAAATTACACTTCCCAATAGAAATGCCGCTAAGACAATGGCTACCATGTCTAACGAACGCAAATCCAATGAAGAAAAAATTCTGGATCTGATTGACAAAAACGGCTATGTAGTACGTAGCGATGTGGATCAACTGTTGGATGTCAGCCAAACAACGGCCAGCCGTATTCTAAAACGCATGATTACAGACGGCTTGATCTATCAGGACGGAAGAGGCAGAAAAACAAAGTACAGAAAAGGTTAACCGTTTGCAACGAATGGCTCATAACTTTTTCTATGTCAGTAAAATCAAAGGAGTAAAATTCCTTTTAGGAGGGTTTTGAGTGAAGTTTTATGAATTTGGATGCCTGGAATATCTTGCGCGAGATCTATGCAACAAGTTGCGTCCCGGTCGCAGTATTGTCGGTATCGCCGGAGCTCCTGGCGCTGGAAAATCTACGTTAGCGCAGAAACTTGCTGATTATTTAACGCATGTTATGGACATTCACAGTGCATACCTGCCAATGGATGGATTTCATTTTTCGAATGCCGTATTGCGGCAAAAGCAGCTACTAGATCGCAAGGGCGCTCCGGAAACCTTTGATGTAAATGGATACCTTAATGTACTGCAACGGTTGCGGGAATTAGTAGACTACCCTCTTTTCGTCCCTACCTATTCCCGCAGGCTACACGAGCCGATCGCTGCTGCTATCGAAATAAAACCAGACACTCAGGTTATTGTTACTGAAGGGAACTATTTGGCCTTCCAAAATGGTGATTGGGCAAATGTTAAGAAAATGCTAGATATCCTATGGTATTTGGATACTGATGTTTCATTACTTAAAGATAGGCTCATTGAAAGGCAAATGGCTGCAGGATACTCCCGAAAGCGCGCGGTCAAATGGTTCAACGAAGTTGATTCACCCAATATCGATATCGTTGAAACAACCAAGCCCGAGTCCGATGCCCTCATCAGATTACTTTTCGATATTTCGGTAGAAAACAGCTAGTTTACTTCCAGCCGCTTCCTCGCGGGCAGCGCGTTTTAATTCCAGCCTATCGCCCTTAAACCAACAATGAAGTCTTGCCCTTTGTAACTCTAACAGGCGTGTTTTCCTGGTTACAGTACACCGTTAGAGCCTGCGATATTAGCTCACCTGTCAGGTAGTGGATGGCAATGGTTTGAAAATAAACTGTTTGACGTTTCCGTCTTGGACTTCTTTGGCGCTTACGCCATAAACATCGTGGATGAGTTCAGGAGTGAGAATATCGTCCGGGACACCTTGAGTGTGTACCCGACCATTTTTAAGAATAATTGCCTGGTCGCAGTAGCGGGTTACCAGGTTAAGATCATGCAAGATTATGACAGCGGTGTCGCTAACATTCTTGATGATACTAAGAATTTGATGTTGGTATTTGATATCTAGATGATTTGTGGGTTCATCTAGCAGGATACATTTACATTGTTGGGCGAGGGCGCGGGCAATAAGAACCCGTTGACGCTCCCCACCGGAAAGCGTATCCACATAGCGCTCTTGCGCATAGCTCATACCAACAGCGGCAAGAGCCTCTTGACAGATTTTACGATCAGCTGCGCTATATCCTTGAATATCCTTACGATGCGGGGATCGTCCCAGAAGAACAATATCGAGTACGCGGGTTCTTTCCATGTCGTGCTCGAATTGGGAAACCACTGCGATACGTCGGGCAACTTGACCGGGGCGCATTTGGTCTAAAGGCTGCCCACTGAGGAGGATTCTCCCCTCCGATAGTTTTTGTGCAGCGAACATAGCCCTCATGAGGGTAGTTTTCCCGGAACCATTAGGGCCGGCGATACCTAAAATTTTACCTTGAGGTACCTCGAAGGAGACCCTGTCAAGAACTTTGGTGTCACCGAAATGGACGCTAGCTTTGTCTATCGTGAGGGGAGAATCATTCATCCGTTTACTTTCCTAGTTTCTTGAGCTGATCAGCCAGTTCAAATGTTCCATAAATCGCGGTGGGGGAAGCATAGGCTACTGCGGATTCCGCGTAGATAATGTTGCCATTTTTAACCGCTTTCATGTCCTTGAAGCCAGGAATCTTTTCAAGTCGTTGCATTGAACTATCTTTGGTGGCACCCCCCATTCCGGTGAGCAAGATGATTACATCGGGGTCTGATTTAACAAATGCTTCTGGCGCAATGGGACCTTGGTGCGGATGATAGTTCGGGTCGATAGCACTAACAAGGTTAAGGGTCTTATTTATTTCCCCCATGACCCCTTTGTTTCCGTAACTAAATAGGTCGGCATCTTCTCCGTAGTAGTAGGCGTAGGAAACTTTGTGGTCTTTACCGATTTTCTCATTACTAATCTGCTCTAGCTTCTCTTTAAGTTCCTTGACGGTGGCATCCGCTTTTTCGGAGGTGCCCATGATCTTGCCTAGCTGAGCAATCTCCGCCAAAGTAGTATCGAACGATTCATCGGATTTTTGATCCGGATAGAAGTAGTTGCACTCGGTAGCATCTACAACGGCAGGGATTCCCTTTTCTGCTACAGCTTTCGGAGCGGTAGTTTCGGAACTGAATCCGCCACCATAAGCAAGATCAGGTTTCAGTTTCATGAGTGCTTCCATAGAAATGGATTCCGTTGACAGCACTTTGATTCCGTCTGCTTTTTTACCTATCCAGGAGGGTGGTTCTTCACCCCATTCATTGGCGCGACCAACAATGGATTTTTCTGCTCCGGCAGCAAATAGGTACGCCAAACCGGTAACTCCCATCGAAACAACTTTCTTAGGATGGGTAGTAAACTTCGTTTCCACCCCACAGTTCTTTACGGTAAGGGGTTCGTCAGCAGCAGCGTTAGAAGAATCCTTTGTCCCGGAGCAGCCAGTGAGGGCGGCGACCGCAAGGCATGCGCCCAACGCGCCAGCCACAATTCGTTTCTTGATCATTCTTTTCTTCCTTTCTATTTGGAATATTTCTTGATGAGAGCCATTAGCATAGGGGCTCCTACCAGGGCTGTTAGTATTCCGATAGGTAGTTCCGCTGGTCTGATAGCCACGCGGGTACAGGTGTCGGCAATGACGACAAGCAGTCCGCCTCCCAGGGCAGAGATAGGTAACGCAGCTCGAGTGGTCGAACCTACCAGTTGTTTCGCAGCATGAGGAACGACTAGGCCCACGAATCCGATGGCACCGGTAAGGGAGACAAGCACCGCTATAGTGAGCGCCACTATGAGAAATAGGAGGTTTCGATAGAGGCGGGGACTAGTACCCAGTGAGATTGCGGCATCGTCTCCCAGGTTAAGGATGTCAACCCGTCTTCCCCAGATGGTGAAGCAAATTAATGCAATAGTTACCACGCTGCCTGCGATAATGACGTCGTGCCAGGTGGCGTTAGATATTGATCCGAGCATCCAAAACATTACCGATTTGGTTCCAGCCGCGTTTTTAGCCATCAGAGTTATCAAGCTGGTTACTGCCGAGAAAAAGTAAGTTACCGCCATACCTGCAAAAATGATGCGTGTCGGAGTGATTTTTCCTCCGGCAGAAGCTAGCAGGGTAACGAGTAGGATGGAGGCCATTGCTCCCAGGAAGGCACCGAAAGTGATTCCCAATGCAGATAAGATATTGCTGGTTGTTCCGAAAACTATGACTGCTGCTGCGCCGGTGGAAGCCCCGGAGGAAATACCTAGAATATAGGGATCGCCCAACGGGTTGCGCAGTAACGACTGAGTTATCAGGCCGCATATACCCAAGCCGGCACCTACGATTGCTCCCAGAACAGCGCGGGGGAATCTGACCTCCCCAATAATCTGAGTATCAACATCAAGTGCAGCAGTTCTTCTCAGCGTGGCATTGATGCCCTCAAGTGCGGCCGATAGTGAAATATCAGTAGCTCCCACAATGACAGCCACTATCAACGAGCAAGCTAGCGTTATCGCTAAAACGATTGCCAGAATTAGGCGTTGCTTTCTATTCGTTAACATGGTGAACCTGTTGCTTCCGGTTTTGTTTCAGATGCTTTTTGGCTGAGATAGCTCCACAGTCTGCGTTCGTGGGCTATCCTCTTGCTGGGATCAAATGCCCCTTCATGTCCGCCTTTGCTGGAATAACGCCAGTACGTTACTTCCCCTCCCAAATTTTTCACCCGTTCTACTAGGGAATCTGCATGAGAAATAGTGGTGACTGCATCGTGACAGTAGCCAATAATGAGCCAAGATGTGGTGCATAAACTTCGGGGTGTGGCTTCACAGGCTAGGGGATCTTCTTCTTTCATAAAGTTATCCCAATCAGAGGTTTGAGGATTCCCGTACTCGTCTAACCATTGACGACCTAAGGTTGTTTCCGGCAGGTCTTTAGTGCTGCTGATCGGGACGCGGCATATTACTTGGGATACGAGTTCTGGGTGGGAGATAGTGGTAATCGCTGCCAGCAATGCTCCATGAGACATACCGTGTACAAATGTAGTCTCGGGGGTACAAATATCTTGACGATGCAATTCACGAATAGAGGAGGCTATATCCTCCCTGACTTTGCGTCTTCCTGCTTTAACCCCGGCTTGATGCCAAGCTTTCCCGAATTCAGCGCCTCCTCGGGAGTGAATAACGGCAACGCTGTAACCAAGGGTTAACCATTTTGAATAAATGTCTGGACTATAGAAACTGTGATTGTTCCTCCCGAATCCCCCGTAAATGAATACGATTGTCGGCTGTTTTTCCGCTAACGTTCCGAAGCAGTCTATAGGGATTCGGGTTCCGTCCTCACTATGAGCCCAAATTTGTCTGCAGGTAAATGTGTTGGCGTTTTCGGAGGTGTCATTCTTGGCGAAAGTTAGTTCTCCAGTTTTCCGATCAAGGCGGTAAAGGCGGGGAGCATTAATAAAGGAGGAGCCTTGTAAATAGAGCTCCTGGTCGAGTACTTTTATCGGTTTAATGTGTTGTCCTAGAGGGAATGATTTTCCAGATTTGTGGGTGATGACATCAAAAGTTTTGGTGTCATAAACCAGAGTTTCGCAAGCATCTTGGTAACCGCCATATACCGGGTTAGATCCAGAGGTTTTCCACTGTGGGTAGAAGACACTGCCTTCGGGTAACCGGATCTCACCACGCACTTTGATAATGTTTTCGCACTTAGGCGGGGATAGTTGCGATATCTGGTTCACCTAACCTCCTTCATTTGTTCCGTAGTTTTATTTCCCTCTTGTGTAAAAGACGAAACCATGTAAACTTTGTTTAGGTTAGCATAACCTAAATAACAAGTTAAAGACTAGCCTCTGAAGTTGCTATCGCTTGAAAGGAGGGGAAATGAACACACTCGAAATCGTAGAGATTGAGGAAGTGAACACCGACAAAATCACTGTTCCTCACTGCCATCACGGTGCCACCCAGCAGAGCTTTGCATGGAGGTAAGTAGATAGGCATCGGGTAAAAGATAGTGCTAAGACGCACTTTACCCAATATTTCATATAGGTAAGAGGATCAGGGGTTATGTGGAAGATTTGTGCGCAAGTAAGGCCTTTGGATACGAATAGATGCGTTCTTACATGTGCAGATGGTCGTGATCTGGTGCTCTCAACGGATGTCAATAGCATCGTGCGCGTCTTAGATGCGGCGCAGGATGTCCAGTCCACTCACCCTTTGGGCACTCCGTTGAAAAAAGCATTAGAAAAACACAGCTGTTTTATCAACACGCAGGACCTAGTCTCCCCGACCCCTGATCCTCAATCTATGGCCGATGCAGAGGTAATTGTCTGCGGCGATCCCACAATTGCGCGTTTAATAACTTCAGAGCTCCAAAAGATTGATGTCACGGCGCGCTTGTCTTCCCAGTCAGTTCGCGAATGTGCATACCAAGTCTTCAATCGCGGCGCCCTGGTGGTGTGTCGCGGAGATGATCCTGCTCCCGTATTTGCGGAAACTATTGAAGACAATCTCGGACTAAATATTTCAGTGATCACGGTGGATCACACCCCCGACCAACTATTGGTTGGCCCAGCAGTACTTAAAGGGCAAGGTGCAACTTATAGCGACAGTCTTGCTCGTCTCGGTGGAAATGCAGTCAATAGTGAAGTATTTCAAGCAAAAATGGGTAGCCCCGTATGGGGAAGTTTCTTACCGCGCTTAGGTGCAGCCACAAATATGGGGCACAAAGCAGCGGAATTAATTAAAGCTATTACTCGCAATGAAATCGATAACCAGAAATCAACCCCCCTTGACACTATTTGGGCAATTTCCATGGACGGGGATCTCGAAGTTCACGCGGTGCTTCCCACGAATTTTATGATGGGTCCTCAGCCTAAATCCCCGATTCACCCTCCCACCTTTGTGGTTGATAAATGCTATGGAATCGTAAAAGAGCTCACTCGGGTACATCACAGTGCCTATATGCCGCCTACGTTGCATACTACCCAGGCGCGAACGTGTGATTTACGCAGAACATCAACTTATATCAACACTGTATTTTGCCAAGGCTCAACGTTAATCCCCAATGAGGTTGGAGAAGAAGAAAAAGAAGCGCAGATCCACGACACTGAACTAGCGGCTATTGGTGAATCGGTCGAGCGTTATTGCTCTAACCTAATCGATCTCAAACCGGTATTACATGGTTCTTATCGGGAATTAACGAGAAAAGGATACCCGCTTCTTCATCCGGAAGAACTGGTGCTATTCTCTGCAAACCAATACCAGCACCCCGGATTTCCTTTTGTACCTTTGACGCCTGAACTGCCCGTAGGGTGGGTGGAAGGTACCTATTATGAGGATGAAGAGCCAGTTTTCGTTCCTGCCTCCTTGGTGTATGTCAACTGGTATACCAACCAGTATCGGCAAGAACCGAAAGTTAACTTTCCTGCGTTTGCTGGAGTAGCTGCAGGAACCAGCAGTGAACAGGCGATATTGTCGGGTATCAGTGAAATTATTGAGCGGCATGCCACCATGGTGTGGTGGTTGAATGCCCAGCCGCTTCCGCACCTGGAATTACCGCAGAAATATTTAGATCTTTTTAGCGGGACGAAAGAGCCACTCCGCCCCGCTTTGATCAATCTAGACAACACTTTCAATATTCCGGTTCTAGCCGGGGTAGTTCACAATGATGTCTCTAAACTGGTACACGTTGGTTTTTCTTGTCGTTCGAGCGTTGAACAAGGCGCTTTAAAAGCTTGGAGTGAAGCGCTCACCTTACAAGAGGGAGCTCACGACCTCGCAAACCCCGAAGGGGCACATTGGACAGCAATCCGTAAAGGTCTACTTCCTGGACGTTCATATAAGAAATGGCGCCGTGACCGCCGCTATCTGGATGACTTCCGTGAGGATCTCAAAGATGTAGATGACCTACTAATTCAGCAAGAGGTCTTTCTAGATCCTCGCGCGGTAGACAGAGTGAAACCACTGTTGGATATACCAGCAACCCGCAGTATTTCATCTGTGTCACAGCTGAAAGATAGCCAACTAGCTAGTTATATAGAGCGTATCCACGCCCGGGGTATGCGGGTAATTACCGTTGATATCACCTCTCGCGATGTCGCTTCTTGCGGACTGCATGTGATCCGCACATTAATTCCCGGCACGATAGGCAATACTCCTGCCGCATTTCCCTACCTGGGGCGCAATATGGTGGCAGAGGAAGCAGTACGGTTAGGATGGGTGGATTCGCCAAGACCTGAAGGTAGCATGAACCCCTTCCCAATGCCGCACGCGTAGAACCGATACCGTTGTTGAGAAAGGAAAGGCGATTGTGTTCGCAAAGCAGCGTTTAGTTATGCGCGCCGCCGGAGTCTCCGTGTGGCTGCTGGCCCCCGCCATGATGTTGGGTGTCCTGGTGTCTTGCTTATATATTGCAACCGCGGTGTGCAACGCCATGCTTTTCAATGAGCTATTGAGCTCTCGCCGGGTCTCCACGGTGGTGGGACTAATCATAGCTATTGCCGGTTTGCTCTTAATCCGTCCGTTACTTGAGGTCAGGGGACAGCTTCTACAAAATCGAGCGGGACTAGTGGTGAAAAGCCGCTTACGGCAGGCGCTTCTAGAGCAACTAGATGCGCGCGGACCTATGCGGGGAGGACTGGGGCGTTCTGGACAAATACAGTCGGTTCTCACTGATGGGGTTGAGGCGATCGAACCCTATTTCGTCAAGTATTTCACCCAACTGGCGGTCACTGCTCTAACCGCGATTGGTTTAACAATTGCTATTGCCAGCATTTCTCCCCTGATTGCGGGAGTTCTTTTAGTCTGTGGAGTCGCGATTATTGCTATTCCCCGATTATGGGATAGAGCTCTTGCTGATCGCGGACAATCGCATTGGGTAGCGTACGAAAATCTCAATGCCGATTTCGTGGATTCTATGATGGGAATGTCCACTTTGAAATCTTTTGGGGCGGCTAAAGATCATGGCACCCAATTAGAAAAACAGTCCAGCCAGCTGCTCAAAACTACTATGGGGCAGCTACGGCTTTCATTGGGAGAAACTGGCCTATCAGGAATGATGAAAGTGCTCGGTCCCGCCCTCGGGCTAGTGATCGCAATTTCTTTGATTTCTTCCGAGGCGATGCCAATCAGCTCGCTATTTGTGGTTACGCTGCTAGCTATAGAACTTTTCCGCCCATTTACCGCCCTATCGGCATGTTGGCATGAAGCATTCTTTGGTATTTCCGCGCTGCCGGCTATGAGCGAGTTATTTGAACAGGAGCAAACTTCTGCCGCTACCCGCAAATCTCCGCAAAACATGCCTCACAGTAACGAAGTATCTTTCGTGGATATCTCCTACACTTATCCGGGAGCTGCCGAGCCGGCTCTTGAGCAAGTCACTTTCGGAGCACCTGCAGGTAAAACAACCGCTCTGGTGGGGCTGTCAGGTTCCGGAAAATCCACCGCGCTCGGGTTATTAATGGGTTTCGATCACCCTGATAGTGGAAGTATCACAGTGGGAGGGGTTTCAGCGGACAGTTTGGATATTGCCCGTACCGTCACGCTGGTTCCGCAAGACCCGATTATTTTTCCGGGAACTATAAGATCAATTTTGGCCGAAGCTAATCCCAAAGCGGATGAAACAGAGATGATGACGGCTCTAAAGCTAGCCTGTGCCACAAACCTGCATCCCGATAACAATCCTGATTCTGGTGACAATATTCTTGATTTAGAAATTGAAGAACATGCTCAGAATCTTTCGGGAGGACAAAAACAACGACTGGCAATCGCTCGGGCTCTGGTTCGCAAATGCCCGCTCCTCGTACTCGATGAATCTACTTCTGGTCTGGACACCCAAACAGAAACAACGGTTCTGGCGAATATTCGCAAGACGTACCCGAATCTCACTTTATTGCTGGTTACTCACCGTATTGACGCTGCTGAGCAAACAGATCATGTAGTGGTAATGGGACATGGGAAAGTGCTTTGTAGCGGGAATCCCTGTACGTTAAGCCAGGAAGATAATGCCTGGTCAAGATTGATTAGTGCACAGATGGGAGTCTAGTCGACTATGACCTTAGTTTTCAGTAATTTCCTTGCACTGATGAAGCGGCTACGCGAATGTGTTCCCCTTTTCGTAGCCGCCACTATTGTGACTGCGCTTGCCCAAATTAGTGTTGTTGGGGTTGCGGTCAGTTCAGTATGGATATCTACGCAATTCATATTAAACCGTACGAATAATCTGAACCTGCTGTTCGTTATGATGTTTACCCTGGTGGTCGTGCATGCCGTGAGTACCCTCTTTGAGGTTTGGTGGTCACATGAAGTTGCTTACCGGATTCTACATACCTTGCGGGTGCACATTTATAACGCTATCGAGCGAATCGCACCCTTAGGGTTGCAAGGGAAACGTACCGGTGATGTGGCATCGGCTGCCATGAATGATGCGGAACAGCTGGAATGGTTTTATGCGCATACGGCCTCTACTGCCATCTGTGCCATTCTCACTCCAACTTTATTCACCGGTGTGCTGGTGAGTTTTATTGGTCCGATTGGACTGATAATGCTGCTACCAACTGCAGCTATGATTGCATTCCCTTTCGCCCTTATGTCCATACAACGCCGGCAAGGTAAAAAATTACGTTATCAACTAGCCCAGTTGCGTATTGCAGTTCTGGATTCTATTCAAGGGCAAAGGGAACTGCGGTCATTGGGGATGGTGGATAAACAAAATGCGCAGATCTTGGATTTAACACGAAAAGTGCAGGTAACTAAGAATTCGCAAACGATAAGAAAAGCCTGGGAATCAGCTTTTTCTACGATTGCAACCACAGTCGGATCCACGATTTTGCTAGTCATTCTAACTGGGTGGGTGCTGACCGGACATTTAGATTCAGCTTTGCTACCAGTTGCGGTGGTGCTAGCGGGTCTAGTGCCAACCCCCGCGACAACGCTAGTGGGCATGCTGGGGAGAGTAGGAGAAATTGGGGCGTGCGCACACCGGATTAATACCATTCTTAACGCTAAGGATCCCATCCCCTCCATCCCCGAAACCAATCATGCCGAATACGAGGCAGAAACAAACCATTTAGTTAGTGATGATACGGTTTTTTCCTATCAGGCAGGTAAGCCAGTTATTAACCAAGTTAACTTAACCGCAACTCCTAAACGCTCAATCGCCATTGTCGGAAAATCAGGGGCGGGGAAAACTACCCTAGCCAATCTGGCTATGCGTTATCTTGATCCTCAGGAAGGCGAACTGCGTTTCGATGGGAGAAATCTTCGCTCCTATCAACCAAACCAATATCGCGAAAGACTGGCTCTTGTTCCCCAGGACTGCCATATTTTTGCCGGAACTGTGCGAGACAATCTTGTTTTAGCTAATCGGCAGGCCTGTGATGATGATATTTGGGCAGCTCTTGCCGAAGCTGATATCAGTGAGCTGATTACTTCTTTAGGAGGATTAGACGCGAAAGTCGGGGATCGGGGAACCACGCTCTCGGGTGGGGAACGTCAACGTATCGGGATTGCTCGTGCTTTTCTTCGGCGTCCCGACATGCTTATCCTCGATGAGCCGCTCGCTAATATTGACCCGTTCCTCGAAGCCTCCATTGCCAAAAATATTCGTAACGCGAGGGCTGACCGTACTACTATCGTCATTGCCCATCGGTTGGCTTCTATTCGTATCGCGGACCATATCGTAGTTCTTGATGGTGGGCGCGTGGTCGCGGAAGGGACTCATCAGGAGCTTAAAGATCAGCCAATTTATAGAACGCTTTTAGGGCAACAGATAGCTTAGTTACCGCATAAATCAGTAAATAGGCGAGCTAGTAGTTCGCATTTATCAAGGTCTGCCTATAGTCGCAGCAAGGTTAACGTGAGCATCTCCTGGTATCGCTCGGCACGAAAATACCCGGCTGAGGGCTGAGGACAGGTTACGCCACCACTAGCTTGCGGCGATTTAGGCGCAAGGTAACGTCGGCGCTGCGGGCGAGTTGGCGCGAATGGGTCACCACGATCACGCACTTATCCTGTTCATGAGCGGCTCGCTGCAGAATCTCGATTACTTCGCGGGCGGTATCCTCATCCAGATTCCCGGTAGGTTCATCCGCCAAAATAATCGGAGCCCCCGACACTAGCGCCCTCCCGATCGCTACCCGCTGCTGTTGACCTCCCGAAAGCGCCATTACGCTGCGCCGCGCCTCCTTTTCAGACAGCCCCAGCTGGGTCAAAGTGTCAATCCCGGCTTTCCCATTCACCAATCGCAGATTCTCTAGCGGAGTCAAATAGTCAATCAGGTTATAGTTTTGAAAAACCAGAGAAATCTGCTTCTTTCGGTGCTGGGCATAGCCAGTTTCCGCAATATCGGTACCATCGAAACGTACCGCCCCCTCGGTAGGCTTATCTAAACCTGCCAGCAGGTTCAACAGGGTGGATTTTCCGGCACCTGAGGCGCCTACAATCGCATAAAACTTTCCGATCTCGAACTCGGTGCACACGTCCGACAGGATCTGGGTGCTAGTTCCCGGATAAACATAATCAAGATGATCTAACTGCAAAATGCTCATAATGTTTCCTAACTTGTTTTTGCGAGAATAGCTCGCGGGGTTTGACGGAGCAGGGGAGCGGTCGCTAATAGTAGCGCCGCGAAAGTAATCACATATCCGAGGGAGAGGGCGGCCAGGATACTCCCGGCGCTCCCGCTCGCAGATAGGGCGGACAGGGAGGGACTAGCAGATTTGGCAAATACCAGGGAAGATACCTTATCTGACAGTAGGAATCCCAAGGTGGTCCCGATAGCGCTACCCACTAGCGCTAAGAAAGCGCTCTCCAAGGCAAGTTGCCCCAAGATATTCGCTTTGGTTTTACCTACTGCTAGGAGCACCCCGATTTCGCGGGTGCGTCCTCGGATCCAAAAGACCATAATCAGGGCGAGGGCGGCTAGACCGGCGCCTCCCACACCTACAGCCAGGGCAGTAAGGAGCTTATTTACCCCAGACAGGGTAGCGAGCACCCCCGCGAACTGGGCGGCATTAGATTCGTAACTCAGCTGCGAATCCATCTGTTTTGCCGCACGTAACGCGGCAGGGAGCGCGCTAGCCTCCCCGGTAAAGTACCTTGCGCAAGTCAGTTCTTTCCCGGCCAGGCGTTGACTGTTAGCCAGATCAATAAAAATCTGGTTCTCGGAAGCCCCGGCAGGAAGTCCCCCAGGATTTTCGGTTTTTCCGCTGAAAATCCCCACTACCGGCATATTTACGGTAGTTCCATGGGCGCGAAGGCGTAGCTGACTGCCAATATGCAAATCATTGCGCTGGGCAAACTCGCGGTGGATCAGCGCGCCGCTCCCACTTGCCGCCAGGTGTTTGCCGTCCTCTAGCCGATACAGTCTCCCCATGAAAGACGGATGCAACTGGCTATTAGTAGTCCCGATAATCCCGGCATCCCCGGCAAACTGAGCGTCAAGTTGCACCCCGGAAGTGGTAGTGACCAGCTTCGCGCCCTCGGGTTTAGCCAAAGCTTCTTTTTCAAAAGCCGAGCGTTTTACTTGCGGCAAGTGGCCTAACTTTTCTGCCTGCGTCAAAGAGATAGTGCCGCCTTCGCTGCGGGCAGTGAATCCCGCGTTTACTCCGGAATTAATCGCCCCAGAAATCCCGGCCACCTGCGCGCGCACTCCTGACTGAGAAATCAGGGCGGTAAAGACCACCGCCATAATCAGCGTGAGCAGCAGGGCGCGGCGGGGGCGGCGACTAAGCGAACACCAGGCGCGACGCCAAATACTAAGCGACTTCATTTGATATCCACCAAGAGGGCGCGCGGGGGGCGGCGTAGCATCGGGAACGATGCTGCCAGCACACAAAGCACGCCTACCAGCAAAGTTAGCAACACGGCAGTAATCACCGAGGGGGTGGACAGGGATACCGCTAGAGCATCCAGGGTTTTAGTTGCCGCTGAGGATTCCATATCGGCGCCTGCCTGTCCGGCCTGTGCCAGTTCTTGCATTAGCGAATCATTCACCGAGGCCAATGCGGAATTGCCTAGCCATTGCGAGATTGACCCAGAAATAAAGAACGCCAACACGAAAGCCGGGATGGCGGTAATCACCAGTTCGCACAGGTATTGGGCAAAAATACTTCCCTTTGAAGTGCCTACCGACAGTAGCACCCCGGTTTCTTTCTTACGTTCATTCATCCACAGGAAAAGCACCAGCGTTAAAATCAACAGCGCAAACCCGAAAGCGACCATTTTAGTGGTGCTCATCAGGGAATTTATTCCGCTAAGCGCTCCGGTAATTCCCGCTAAATACTGGGTGGCGGGCGATAGTTGGTAGTTGCGCCAATCGATCTTCAGAGAGCCAGCCTTCTTTTCTGCCTCCTCTAAATCACTATCGGAAGCAACGAAAAAGTTAGCGTCCTGGTAAATCTCATTATCTGTGCTCATCTGGTAAAGCGCGCGGGTGGTATCCAAATCCGTGTAAACAGTATTGGCAAAGAGTTCACTGCGCTGAGCTGCCTGTCGATTATTGGAGCCGCGAACCAACCCCACTATTTCCATTTCGGTTTGCGTGGTTGATTTCCGCAAATTGTCCACGTCATAGGGGTTGCCTTTTAGTTTTAGCTTGCCCCCGATTTTCAGGCCGTTAGCTTTCGCCAAATCTTCATGGATAATCGCTTTATGGTGATCACCAGGCCGCAAATGCCGCCCTTTCACCAAGGTTAATGCCCCGGAACGGAAATTATTGTCGATATCGGTGCGGTTGACTCCCCACACGTTCACTGCGTTTCCGAACTGGGCTTCCTTCTTGGCGTCGTAATCATTGGTTCCCAGTTTCTGGGTCTGAGCCCCAACTAAATCAGCAGTGACGTTTTGCCGAGCCACATAGCTTTTAACCTCAGGCAGTCGCGCAATCTGGGTAATATCGGCAGGTTTAACCGTTCCGGCTCCCCGCGGGGTTCCCTGATTGAATTGGGGATTATTTTCGAGGACGAAACCGGCTCCCGCTTTGGCTTCTACCTTCGCGCCCTCACGCGCGCTCGCCCTCTCGATAGCATCTGCCGACATTAAAACAGTGGCCACCAAAGTGAGCACCGCGAATATAACAATAGTTCTAACTGGTTTTCTGACAACGTAGCGCCAGGCTCTTCCCGCGAAGGACAAGTCCAGATCCTTTCAAAACAACCCAAGACCAACTTAGGTAACCCAAATAAACAACAGCTAGCTTTGCTACCCGGGCTGGAAGAAACCTGGATCAGGAACAGGAAAAATCTGAAAACGAGAATAATTGGGCAGGGAAAATCCGCTTACCAGGAATATCGTTCTTTAAGTATCCTCGGTCACAAACAATTATTAGGGTTTCCCGGACAGTTATTCGAGAAGATTAATCCCAAACGGGTAGTGGTAAAACTTTTTATCGGCGGCTTTAAGTGCGCCTTTAATCGAGCACACTAGGGTCATTATGAAAACCACTGCAAATGCGATGAGGGACAAAGGTATCAAGATTACGGTGAAGCAAAGTATCCAGGCCACCACAGAAGTAATGGTCATCGCCAAGTTAAAGTTAAAAGCACCGGCGGCAGCGTTACGCACGAAGGCACTTTTGTCTTTGTAGATAAACCAGACAATGAGCGGCCCCACAAAAGTCAGCCAACCAGCAGAAACTATCATGGCGATCACGGCTGCTAAGTGCGCCAGGATCGCCATAGTGCGCTCATCGGAGCTAACTTGACCGCTATCAGAATTAACACCGGGAGCGGTAGGCATTGCGGGGGGATAAGGCTGGTATTCGTCCCCGGAAGCATATTGAGGGAAAGAGGGGTTGGAAGACTCGGGTTGCCTCGGAAACTGTTGGTCGCCGAAATTGCCCGATTGGGGCTGGTTATCACTCATAATCCCATTCTCCCATGGGTACAGAGGCTGCGAAAGTAGAGCTAGCAATAATTTTTCTTCAGCGAAAAGTGCAGGTTACAGTGCAGCAGGTAGATTAGGGACGGGTTTTGGCGCGCTATCAGGGTCGGCGCTACCGGTTACGGCGCTATGGCGCGAGCGTTGAGCGATTAACCAGTGATGTAAAAGGGCGGTTGAACAGCAGTCATATTCGTTATAGAGGGCGAGGAGGCGGAGCTGCTCTGCGTCCTCAGCCGCAAGCTTAGCTCCAGGTTCGAGGACGCCTTTTCGCGCCAGCGTATCGTACACAATCACCGAATCCGCGCCATTGTCCAAGTCCTCTGAACGCATCCAAGACCCCATATAGAACGGTTCCATTTCTTTCAGGGAATATCCGCCTTGACCGGTGCGAATAGCTGATTGCACCACTTGCTGCAGGTCGCGCATCGGGCCGTTAGCTGCCAGTAAATCGCGCACTTCCCCCGCTAAGAGGCCGTGGCGAGACGATAAACGTTGCAGGTAGAGGCGTTCTTGCGGGGAATAATGATAAATGCGCATCCCAGGAAACCGCCGGAAACGCTGTTGCAAGAAATCCAGTAAATCAATTAGCAGCTGGCGTTCCTCGGCGCGGTTATGCGCCCAAAAACTCTGATATTCTCCGCCGATACGCTTTGATAGTTCCCCTACTTCCTCCGCTACGTTTGTGCTGCCTGCGGCCGGTAGTGCATCTTGGCCGCGAATCGGCAGCGCCGGGGTTAAAGATTTTTGCTCCCCCCAATAGTCTGCGTCAAAACAAACCAAACCACCCAGGTAAATCAGCCCGGTATGGTCTTTGAGTGTCCATCCCCAAAGGGAGTCATTCTCGAAATCTAAATACACATCCCCCGCCTGGGGCGCGGAAAGATCCATAAGCGCCGGAGCCAGGGGATTAGTTTCTAGCAGCAGCTCTGCGGGGTTTTGACTGACCTGTAAGCGGGCTTGTCGGATTAGTTCTGGGCTGTAACCATCTGGAGGGTTTTTAGCAAACTCGCTGGCAGTAAAGATATTTTCGGATCGCAGCTCCCGGCGCAGTCCCGGGCCTATCCCGCTGATTAACAGGGGGTCATCGAAACGCGCTAGCGCCCACGCACAGTACGAACAACTTCCGCACACGGTGTCGAGGGCGCGCCAAGCGTCCTCGGGGGTAGCAGACAGTAAATCATGGTCGCCCGCTAAAATGTGCGCCTGCTCCGCAATAGGTTCCCACAGTTCCTCTAGGTCTGGCAGCGGAAAATCTACAGTTTTACCATCCGCTAGCAAGATTTGGGCGAAGGGCGCGAGCTCCGCCTCCAACTTGGGGAAAGCGGCGTTTAACAACTGCTGATTTGCGCCAGCTAAATGGGCGAAACCCGCCAGGAGATGTACTGAATCTAGGCGGGCATGGGCAGAAAAACGCGGCAACTGCAACACCCAAGAATCGTCCTCGTAAAGAAGGAAAGGAAGCATTCCCGTAAGGTCTGCGCAGGTAGCGGGAAGATTTGTTTGAAAAATCTTACCCGAGGCACGGTAGCGGGCAGCCAGTTTTTCTTCCTCTACTCCAGTTAAATCCCCTATATAGCGGTGGAAAACATCGGCAGATTTCAGCTCAGTATTACCGGTCAGGTAGCACCAGAGCCGCCACTGGCAGTTAGCGGCATGAGCCACTTCGGAAACTGCTAGTAGGCGGGGAAAATCAGGCATTGAGCAGGTTACTTTACTCGCTGCGCATACTCTAGCGCCCAATAGGTGAGCACCGTATCGGCTCCGGCGCGCACAATCGCGTGCAAAGACTCGTCAATGGCGCGCTCGCGGTCAATCCACCCGTTAGCGGCCGCTGCCTCTAACATCGCGTATTCCCCGCTGACCTGGTAGGCCGCGACTGGAACCGGTGACATTTCCGCCACATCAGCCAACACATCCAGATAGTAGCCAGCCGGTTTAACCATCACCATATCGGCGCCCTCGGCTAAATCTAGCTGGGTTTCAAATACCCCCTCCCGGCGGTTACGGGGATCTTGTTGGTAAGAGCGGCGATCGCCCTCTAAGGAGCAGGCAACCGCATCTCGGAAAGGACCAAAGAAAGCGGAGGCGTATTTCGCCGAGTAAGCCAAAATCGTGGTGTCGGTGAATCCGGCCTCGTCTAGCGCCTGGCGAATCACCGCGATTTGCCCATCCATCATCCCGGAGGGAGCAACCATATGGGCTCCGGCGCGCGCCTGGCTGAGTGCCATTTTCGCATATAGCGGCAAGGTGGCATCATTATCGACCTGCCCATCTGCGGTGAGAACCCCGCAATGCCCGTGGCTAGTGAACTCATCCAGGCAGGTATCTGCCCCCACTACCAGGTCATTTCCTACTTCTTCACGCACGGCGCGGATACCGCGATTCAAAATCCCGTTCGGATCCCAGGCGGGACTGCCTTGTTCATCCTTATCAGCGATATTGGGAATCCCGAACAGCATGATTCCGCCGACTCCGGCTTTAACGCATTCGGCGGCCAGTTCGCGAATCGACTCCACTGTATGCTGGAAAACCCCTGGTAGAGAGGGAATCTCGACCGCTTCCTCAATTCCGTCTCGCACGAATGCGGGCAGCATCAGTTGGGCGGGACTGACCCGGGTTTCCGCGATTAGGTTGCGCATCGCGGGGAAAGCCCGCAGGCGGCGAGGACGAATAGTCGGTTTCAGCATAAAGTCATCTGTCATTTTTTCTCCTAGATATCTGCCCCGATTCTAACGCACCCGTATGGCGCTTTCAGAAAGTCTGCTTGCGCCAGGAGATAGTGCCTAACGAAAACCGCTTTGGTATGCGGTTATTTAGGGGCGAAGTGGCGGCGTCATCAGGAATAATCCCTAATGCCCACAGCGGTTTGGAGATTCTCAGTATGATTTTCCTGTGGATGCGGTATTTAAGGTTCTGGGCTCGTATTTATATTTTGATCGGCAAACTTTAGGGAAGAAGTTTGCCCGTAAGGTTTTATTACTGCGAGCCATCATTATTACGATCGCGGTTTTTAACTGCCTATTTTTACTGTATGACGGGATATTAACCCAAGAATTTGATATCGGCTATCTGCTGGCTATCGAGGCTCTAGTCATGGCCATGTTAGCGATACGTTTCCCGATTTTCTGGATAGGTTACGCGCTCACCTCCTTCGCGTTGATTGGGGGAGATGAGATTTACTGGGCGCCGATTTTTCCCGCCTCCAATATCGCCCTCTTAGATACTTTTTCTTTTTCCCCCAAGCGCTTGGGGCCCGCAGTATTGATTCCTACCGTAATCAATGTGTTCTTCTTTTTCGTCTGGGCATACCCGGTAGATTTCGAAGCGGTAAGCGCTTTTTCGGATGTGGCCTGTTTTTCAGTTGCCGGGATTTTAGTAAAAACCTGGATGGAGCGTTCTTTTCAAGTAGGACGCGACGAACAGGCAGCCCGGGAGGCGGAGCGGCGGAACCTTAATGTTCGCCTCCACGATAATGTTTTGCGGCACTGCACTCATATTGCGCTGGCTGCGGAACAAAGCCAGCGGGACTTGTTACCTTTAGAGCAGTTTAGGGATACTGCCGCGCATGAAGCCGCGGAAATATCGCAGGCTATCCGCGCCCTCATCAATTCGGAAAAAACCTTGCCGGAAAAGGCAGAGGTGGTGACCCAGAGTTTAGGGGAGGTGCTTTCCAACGCAGTCACGCGGCTGAAGGAGCAGGGATTCCAGGTTGCTTATCAGTGTGAAAAAACCGGAGAAACTGAGTGTTCCCGGCAGCAACAAGGCACAGTTACACAAGTAGTGGCAGAACTTTTCGAGAATATTTTCCGCTACGGCGATCCCCAGCATACAGTAACTGTCGATGCGCGGATCTCAGAAAACAGCTTCCGCCTGGAAACTAAGAATCAGATCCGGGGCAGGACAGTGGATTCTTCGAAGATGGGGTTAGGGCTGGCCAGTAAACGGATGCTAGAGATCGGCGGCCTGCTCACCTATGGTAAACGCGCTGACCAGTGGCAGAACCTACTACAGCTTGAGGTGAGTGGCGACTAGGTAGACTTCAGCTATTGTCGCGTCCTCGTTACCCCAACCTTAGGGAAGGTTATTTGGGTAGCTGACTGCTCCGTCTTGCACCAGGACAGCCACTGCCGCGGTTCGCGAGGAAGTGTGGGTTTTTTCTAGCAAAACGGTTACAGTTTCTTTCACCGTGGACAGGGAGTAACTCATTTTCTCTGCGATCTCCCGGTTAGACATTCCCTGCAAAATTAGCTCTGAAACTGCTTGTTCGCGCTGGCTAAGAGCAATTTGCGAGGGCGCAGGCATACTTTGGAACAATCCTTGGACTACGGCGTGGGAGACCACCACGGAGTCTTGCATGATTACCGCGAGGAAACTGGGCAAGTCTTTTAAAACGTCGGCTTTATTTAAGAATCCCCGCGCACCGGCGAGCAGGGCAGTGCGGGCTACATCTGCTACTTCCAAGCTAGAAATAATTACCACTTTTTGCTGCGGGTTTTGCTGGGTGATCTGCCTGCAGATCACGTCCCCGGTGGTTTCTCCTAAAAGGTAATCCAATAGCACCAGGTCTACGGGTTCGCGGTGACAGAATTCGCGGGCTTGTTCCGGATTAGAGGTTGCCCAGGAGACCGTACATTTGGGGGTACTATTCAAAATCGCTTCCAGTGCTTGCAGCGCAAAGGGATCGTCATCAACCAGCCCGATGTTGATTTCTGGTTCGCTCATGGTCACCCCCCTCGTTGTTTTTTAGAATATACGTTTTGACGCGAGTTTGGCTGCAAACCAGCCGGCAGCTAACACTTACGTCAAAGAGGTGGCTACCGGGCAGCCACCTGGATATTAATCCTGGCCACCTGGCGCTAATATCCAGCCACTTGACCATTGAATTACCCAATTGACCTTTGGAAACATGAAAGTGTCACATCGAAGATTGGCTGAATTCAAGAAAGGAAATCTGAAATGAACAAGTTTTTTCGACGTTCAGTTTTAGTGCTTCTAGGGATTGCTTTTCCCTTGGGGATGAGTTCATTATCGTACGCCTCCCCGGCGAATTCCCCGGAGGGATCGGAAAGTGAAACTGGAAGCAGCTTTGAGGTCTCGGATCCTAATGGTTCCAGTGATCAATTGTTCGATCCCTCCGCTGATTTGCCTAAGTCAGCAAATAATGATTTGAGCACTAATGCGGAAGAGTCTAAGCAAGGAAACGCTAATAGCTCAGCCTCCCCGTATGTACTGGAACCTGTTACTACAGAGCCAGGGATGCATGGAAAATCAGAGATTAATAAAGTGTCAGTCAAGTTTAGGGCGCCTGAAAAGATCTATAATCTTTCCCTTTATGAAGAGTTTGTAGATGAAGCAGCCGCGTGGAATCTGATGCTGCGGGATTATCAGCCGGAGATTACCTGGTTGCAAAAAGATGCGAAATTGCCTCCTTTGTCCAAATCTACGGTTAGTGAATGGGTTGAAGCTTCCGATGCATCGTTGATAAACGCAGATCCCAGTCTGAAAATGAGTGAACTAAATTGGTATCTTTTTGGGTTTAAAGCCCATAGCTGTAACCAGGAAATTGTTAGAAATCTAGAAAAGGCGGTTGCAGGATTAAATCAAGGCATCCCCCGTGAGGAGATTTCGGCGCTTGCTGAGGCAAATGGTTTGCTAAGTTTGGAGGGCGATAATAATCTTTTTGATGCCGCATACGGAATGCACGCTCCTGAACTTGAAACGCGGGCAGCTTTTAACATCAAGGCGACGAACGCCTATACGACTGTGCGAATTTTGCCTCTCAAATAATGGACGCGATAGGCGGAGGCATCGCGAAAGAAAGGATTGGACAATGAAATTAACCAAGAAGGCGGGGGCGGTTGTTTTAGCTGGCGTTTTGACCTGTATAACTTCAGTTGGGGTGGGGTATCTGTGGGGTAGTCATGCCGAGGAACACGCCGCTGTGAAAGATGTAGCGGATCTGCCCATGTATAGCTGGTGTTCGCTTTCTACTTTGCGAGATGCGACCGATGCCGGTTACGGGGTAGAGGGAAGCGAAAACCAGTGTTATCAACCAGTAGTTGGCACTATGGAGTTTCAAAACAAACACTATAAGGTCTTGCTGTATCCGGAATATCTCAACAAAGATAAGGCTTTCGAGGCTTTTAGTACCATGTATAAACCCTGGATTGATAACATCCAGAAAAAGCTACGTTTACCTGCCTTCAAACCGGAAAATTTCTCCGCCTGGAGGAATTCTGGCAATAAAGAAGTCAGATACAGGAACTCGCTCGATGACTTATCGGGGATGCGGTTTTTAAAAGAACTCAACATTATTCGAGAGTTCCTCGAAGGCTATCAGGCAGCCGAAACCAATGCGCAAATGCGTAAAAGTCTAGGCGAGTTCGATAAACTTGCCATTCCATTTATGAAAGAGGGCGCGCCAGCGCAAATTGCTAGCGAGGAGGAAGAAGCATCTGGTGATGACACCGAGGTCGAGATGATAAGAAGAAATAGATACCAGGAAAAAGCAGGTGAGCTTTGTACGGCGTTAGTACGAGCCCGAGAAAGCTATCGGCCAGAAATTTCCCGGCAGTACGATAATAAATCTCTAGAAAAACTACTCATGGCCGACGGCGTTTGCTAGGGTAACCAAAGCTGTGGGCAGCATGAAAGGAACAGCGGGATGCTGAAAGTTTTTGCCTGGATATTCACTATCCTGTGTGCAGTGTTGCTAGCTGTGGGAACACTGATTCTTTATGTGATTGATACTGGCAGCAGTTTCCCCTTTGGAGCCGGATTCATGGTGATAGCCGCCCCGATTTTCGGGGTGATCGCCGCCGTATTGTGGGGAGTAGAAATCACTAAAACTAATCACGACCAAAAGTAATAGTTCTAATACTAAAAATCCGCCCCCGCAGCCTCGGAAAAGATAATGGCTTTAACCAGAGATATTCCGAGGCCGCGGGGGCGGGATTTATTTAGCAAACAGACCTAAATATCGTAGTAAAGCTGGAATTCATAAGGATGAACCACCTGCCGCAGCGGGGCAACCTCATTTTGTTCCTTGTAGTTAATCCAAGTCTCAATCAAATCCGGGGTAAATACCTCGCCTTCAGTCAGGAAATCCTGGTCAGCGCGCAGTGCCTCTAAAGCGGCATCCAGGGAACAAGGCAGTTTCGGAATGTCATGATATTCGGCTGGCGGCAGCTCATAGAGATCCTTATCGATAGGAGCTGGCGGCTCCAAGCGGTTTTGAATCCCATCAATCCCCGCCATCAGGCAAGCCGCGAAAGACAAATAGGGATTCGCGCTGGGGTCAGGAACCCGGTATTCGACCCGTTTAGCTTTCGGGGAAGTGCCGGTCACCGGAATCCGGATACAGGCAGAACGGTTACGCGCCGAATACACCAGGTTAATCGGAGCCTCAAAACCGGGAACCAGACGCCGGTAAGAGTTAACCGAAGGGTTAGTGAAGGCTAGTAACGCGGGCGCGTGCTGCAACAAGCCGCCAATAAAGTAACGAGCCAGGTCAGAAAGGGAACCATAACCGGTTTCGTCATAGAACAGGGGCTCGCCCTCTTTCCAAAGCGAAAAATGAGTATGCATTCCCGAGCCGTTATCGCCCGCCATCGGTTTGGGCATAAAGGTGGCGGTAACTCCCGCTTCTTGCGCAGCGTTCTTAATCAGGTACTTGAACTTCATCATGTCGTCACCCGCCGCCATCAGCGAGTTGAAACGATAGTTGATTTCATGTTGGCCACCGGAGCCAACCTCATGGTGAGCGCGCTCCATTTTGAGCCCGGAGTCGCTGAGGAGCTTCACCATGTAATCGCGCAGGTCACAGAACTTATCAGCGGGAGCCACCGGGAAGTAGCCACCCTTGAGCGGGGTCTTATAGGCGAGATTTCCGCCCTCTTCATCCCGACCGGTATTCCAATAGCCCTCAACAGAATCCAGTTTCACAAAAGTGTCATAAGGCTGGGTTTGGTAACGCACGGAATCAAAAAGATAAAACTCGGCTTCGGCACCAATAAAACAGGTATCGGCGATTCCCGTAGAACGCAGGTAGGCTTCCGCTTTCGAAGCAACCTGGCGCGGATCACGCGGGAAAGGCGCATCGGTGAACGGATCCACGATGGAACAGTTCACCACCAAAGTGGGGCAAGCGCGGAAGGGATCCACATAGGCATCCGACACATCAGCAATGAGCTTCATATCTGATTTGTCTATCGAAGTGAAACCGCGGATAGAAGACCCATCGAACATCAACCCGTTTTCCAGGGCATCCGCAAACTGGTCAGCAGGAATCGTGAAATGCTGACTGGTGCCAATCAGGTCGCAAAAACGGATATCAATCAGCTCAATATCCTGGTCGGCAACAAATTTGAGGGCTTCTTCGTGGGAGTTAAACAATCGTTCCTCCTAGACTTAGCCATGCGGCTTGCGGATAAGAAAACTAAAAAAAGCATACCGCGCCCAGGCACCCCAGTGAGATTCTCGCCCAAAACCGTGGGCAGTTTCGCAAATAGTTCCCGAGGGCGCGGCGTGGGCACTCGAACCTGCCGAGCCGGGTCAGCAGCTATTCCTAGTTGCCAATGTCGTTAAGTTTGATGTTCTTTACATCAATATCAAACTTGATATCTTCACCTGAAAAAACCATGTTCTTCAAAATGAAACCATCTTCTTGGAAACCTAGCGGAATTTCTTCCCTATTATCTTTAAATCCCAGATCAGCGGGGGTTAGTTTTTGCCCCATAAACTCTTCGCTACCGTTAATGGTTATTTTGTCTATCGACATGAAGAGCTTTCCAGATTGTCCGTTTTTACCAGGTTCAAAATGCATACCCATTTCAACCTGAATCTTCAGACCTTGTTCTTCCGCCTCGGCAGTAATTTTGTTACCGTTGCGCCGCATATTCATTTTGGAGGCAGTGGCATCTTCCTTTATGGCTTTATCAAATTCTTCACCCGGTAGGGTGAAAGTCATATTGCCCTTTTCAATGATGGGATTATCTCCACCTTTCAGCCCATGGAAAACCGCTCGCACATCCTTAATCTTTAAATTCTGTTTTGACCCCTCGGTAGCAAAATTTCCCACCGAGGCAGTGACTTTTGCTTCGCGATAATAGTCTTTAAAGTAACTAAGGAGCATAGGGCTAGAGTTAATTTCAGCCTGCACATTCGAAAATCCTTCTTTGACGAATTCGTTTTTCAAGGATCTCTCTTGCGCACTTGCCACTAAAGTGTTGGCGATAAATAGCCCGATCAAGGCAACAACCAGTACCGCCACAATCACGATGGTGACGATCAAACCGGTCTTGGGCTTCTTGGTGGGGGTAGCCGGCGGCATTGCGTCCGGCGACATTTGCGGGTTCACCGGTGAAAACTGGGGGCTGTCTGGCATCGGGGACCCCTGAGGAGCGGGGCTGGCATTATCAGGTTGGGGTGTATAAGTCATGCTTCATGTTAACAGCTACATTCCAGCTAGCCGGCGAGGAATGCAAGATTTTTAGTAAACGTTATTAAAAGTTAACTTCCGCTTTCCCATCTGCGATACCAACCCGCGATTAGGGTGCCAGGCAAGAACGTAGCGCCCGTGCCAGTCCGCTCGCGTCTGGGGTTGGCGCAACCGCCGCAACTTCCAACCCCAGTTGCGCTGCCACCTGGGCACTCGGCTCCCCGATACAAATTAGGCGGGGGAGGGCGCGAGCTGAGGGCGTGGGGCAGGAACTAAATATCCCGAAGTCAGCGAGGGCGCGCAGATTAGAACCAGCGGTAACCGCAACCGCATCGGTGTGGAAATATACTTCCGGACAGGAAGAAACCGGGGTCATGGTGTAGAGGGCGCAGCTATCAACCCGGTAGCCTAGGTCGCTTAAAGCTGTAGGTAAATCAGGTTTACTGAGTGCAGATCCCGGTAAGAACACCCGGGAAGGGCGGGAGGGAGTGGGGGTTAAGTTCGCGAAACAGTGCGCCAAATCCGTGGCGTTACCGCCCGCCTGCAAAGTAACATTCCAGCCAGCTTTGCTTGCGGCCAGTGCGCTGGCTTTGCCTACCGCCGCTACCTGGGGAAAGGTAGTAAGAGGCGGCTCGGCAGCTAATAGCTTTTGTAAATACTTCACGGTGCGGGCAGAAGTAATCACCACCCAGCTATATTCCCCGCGCTGCAAACTGTTTAGGTAGCTAGAGACTTGCGGGTCGCCAACCGGGCGCGAACGGGTAACCGGAGCGCTAACTATCTGGCACTCAGGCAATTCCGCCTGTAGTTTTTTTGCTAGCGGGCGCGTTGGATCTGCCGTAAGTGCCACCGTAAATGCCATCGTCGCCCTCCGAAAATAGTTTCCTGTTGCGGATATTAGCCGCGCGCCTTAGCAGCGCCCAGGTCAGCAAGCTCGGCGCCCCCAGATTCTAGGAGGGCGCGCGCCACGCTCTCACCCAGCTGACGCGCCTGGTCAAGCATCTCGGCGAAGGTTTTTTCCGGATCGGCCTGCAAGGAGTCATTGACGCGTACCTCGCGAGTACCATCGAGGGAAATAATCGCGGCAGTAAGGGTGAGTATCCCCCGCTCCATCTGGGCAAAGGCCCCTACCGGCGCAGCACACCCGGCGTTTAGTTCCGCTAATACTGCCCGCTCCGCCGTAGAGGTAAGCGCAGTTGCCAGGTCGTTAAGCTCTTCCAATGCGGCCGCTAAATCGGGGTGGGCTTTAAGCGTTGCCTCTGAAGCCTCTACCGCGAGTGCTCCTTGCGCTGGGGCTGGCAGCACCTGTTCAGGATCAAACCGCTCATTGGCGAAAGCGCCCAGCCCAATCCGATCCAAACCGGCCGCCGCCAAAATCACTGCATCCAAGTCGTGCGCGCCTGTCGCGATTTTTTCCCGGGTCTCCCGGCCATCAGTAAAATCGGCCTGCGGAGCGGCAATGCCTTTCACCCTGCCCAGGCGGGTAGGAACATTGCCACGAATATCTACGATTTTGAGGTCGGGACGCAAAGCCAGAATTTGGGCGGCGCGACGCGGAGAACCCGTCCCTACTTCGGCGCCTGGCGGTAGAGTCTCCAAAGTTAAACCAGGAGCCGCACACAGGGCGTCCCGGGCATCCGCGCGGCTCGGAATCGCGGCAACCTTTAGACCCGGAGCCTCCTGGGTAGGTAAATCTTTGAAAGAATGCACTGCTAAATGACAGTTTCCCTCCAAGAGGGCTAGGCGTAGTTGCGCGGCAAACACGCCCACTCCTCCCAATTTTTGTAAAGAGGCGCGGGAAATATCGCCGGCGGTGCGTACCTGTCGTAGCTGCACATTTAGTCCGCGTTCGCGCAAAGCATTAGCTACGGTTTCCGATTGGGTTACCGCCAGGCGGGAAGCGCGAGTACCCAAAACTAAAGCGTCCGCCTTAGCTTCGCTAATCCAACCGGTACCGCGCAATTTAATCGTTTGCGCCTGACGGACTACGGCGGCAATCCCCGAACCGGCAACCCAAGACCCCGCCAAATCCAGACCGGGATAGGCATGCAGGTCTTCTAGCAGCTTGGTGGTCATTTCCCGATGTTTAGGAGTGAAAGGCGGCAAAGAGCCATCCCAGTGAATAATCATCGAACCGAGCAGTTGTTCCGGGGAAATCTGTACCCCCAGCAGCCGGGAAGCATCCTTTAACGCGCCCTCGACCGATACCGGAATCTCCGGTCCATTTGCCCAACCATAAGATACTCTCAGCAGGTGGCGACCTTTACCGGCAGCTTCCTGTGCCCACGGCCATTTGGAAGTGTAATGAGTGATAGCTTTCGCTCCCACGCAGCCATTTTCAATATCTTTACTTCTGGGGCGTTGCACCAACATTCCGGAACCGCGCGGATGAGCATCTAACGCCGGGCAGTCCACAAACAGAGTCACGTGTGCAATCGGGCCGCCCTGCGGGAGCTCACCGACTTGAATCCCGGGCACTTTGCGCAGCATCGGCGCGGCTAAATAGCCTGGTAAAGCCACTACTACCTGCGGGACAGTGACCGTGACTGCCTCTCCGATATTTATGGGACTAGCCCCGGGAGTCGCCCCCGATTTGGTGTTAGAAACTGTTACCTTCCAGCCTGCTGAACCGGGTTGATTCGAGCCGGCAGCGGCATCGGCATCAGCGTTTGAGTCGTTTGCCGCCGGTTCCAGTTCGAGGCCGCGCACATGAGACAAAATCAGTCCCCCGCCCTCTTCGATGCGCTGCGCTAAGGTTTCTACCAGGCGGAACATTCCTCCCTCGGGGGCGAGTACGGCGGGTTTGCCGGGTCTTAGTCCGCGCAAAGCGGCAACCGCTTTCACCAGCGAGCCGTGTTCTTTTAGGGCGGGACGCAGTCCGCGCAACACGGTATCGGCGTTTAGGCGGTCGGTGCTTGCCGAGTGAATCCCGCCGGCAACAGGCGCCACTACTTTTTCTAAAACCGCTTTTCCTAGGCGGGCAGTTACCAGACCGGTGACGGTGGTTTCATCCGCCCCTACCTGTGGCCCCATAGTTAAGTCCTCACGGGCACGCTGCATTTCTGCTTCGCTGAGCGCCTCCACAATGCCTGGGTCATCTAGGCTGGCAGGAATTCCTAGCATTCCGTGGGGAATCGGAAGCGCGCCCTCCCGGTGACCTGGGCGTTCGTGGTGAAAAATCCAGGATTTGCCGCTCGGGGCAACCAGCGGCAATCCTAGCTCACCGCATAAATCTTTTACTTCGCTAGCTCCCGCCGCGAACGCTTCAGCGCCAATATCGAAAGTGAAGTCCCCAAAACGTCCCGAACAAATCAGGCCGCCAGGGCGTCCTCTTTCCTCAATCACCGCCACCCGCGCACCCTGTTTTTGCAGAGTATAGGCGCTGGTCAATCCGGCCAGTCCTCCTCCGATAATCAAAACATCGTAATCGGCTAATCCAGCTAGGTCGTGCATTGCATCTCCTTGCCACAAGCGGTTTTTGAGGCGGTGTGCCCCGGATAATCCTTCAGCATAGTCGTTCGCGCCTAACGTGATTCATGTACCTGGTCGACGATTTCTTGTAAAACCGCGGGGTCAGCATTCGGCGGCACCCCATGCCCCAGATTGACGATATGCGCGGCGGCTTGCTTGCCCTCCGCTAACACCTGAGCTACGTGGCGGCGGCGTACCTCGGTTGGGGAGAACAAAATGGCAGGGTCAATATTTCCTTGCACCGCAAAGCGGTCACCAGGGCCATGTTCGATTAACTGTACGGCCTCGCCAAGCGGCAGCCGCCAATCAACCCCAATACATTCCGCGCCGGCATCGCGCATCAAATCCAGCAGGTTGCTAGCTCCCACCCCGAAATGAATCACTGGAACTCCGTGGGCATGAGCAGAATCAATCACTACCCGAGAATGCTCAAGGCAATAGGTTTGGTAATCGGCGCGCGAAAGGTCGCCCACCCACGAATCGAAAACCTGCGCCGTGCGCGCCCCGCCGGAAATCTGTGCGGCCAGGAACGCCGCTGACATATCCGCACACCAGCTGGCGAGCCGGTTCCAGGCATCCGGGTAAGAATGCATAAAAGCCCGCGCCTCCAGGTGATTCTTCGAGCGGGTATCCCCAATTAGGTAGGAGGCCAAAGTAAAAGGCGCAGCAGCAAACGCAATTAGGGGAGTGTCGCCCAGCTCAGCGCAGACCATTTCAGCGGCCTCGGTAATACAATCCGGATCAAAGCCTTTAAAGCTGGTGAGGCGATCTACGTCCTCAGGAGATAAAACCGGGTCCGCGAAAACCGGGCCCTTACCGGGGACAATCTCTACCTTTAAACCCGCCAGATATAGGGGGGTGACAATATCGGAGAAGAAAATCGCGGCATCTACCCCGTAGCGGCGCACCGGTTGCAGCGTTATTTCCGCTGCCAGTTCAGGGGTAGTGCAGGCAGTGAGCATATCGTTACCGGCGCGCAGGCGGCGATACTCGGGCAGGGAACGCCCGGCTTGGCGCATAAACCAAACTGGAGTTTTCTCGGGACACAGGCCGCGCACGGCTTGGAGGAAAGAGTTTTGCTCAGACATATTTCCATCATCTATGGCATTTTCGGCTGGCGCAAGCAAGTGCAGTAACCAACCGGCTGCAGACTGGCTCCCCGCGGCTAAGAAACCGGCAAAACTATTTTTCTGACACATTTTCCGCATCTGTCTGTTGCAAAAAACCGTGATTCTTGCTGACGCTCTGGCAGATTATTTTTCTTTAGTAAGGTTCTGGACTGGGAAAATAGAAATAATTAGGGTGCGGGGAGACGCGATCTGCCGGGTACTTTTCAAAAAATAAAAAAATGGTCTAATGAGGCCGTGGGTCTTTCTTCCTATTCGGTACATCATCTCCGCCACGGCCTTAACGCCGTGGCGGCAGCTTCCAGTACCACCGATGGCCTGCCTGAGGATCTCTTACAGCGCTTGCCTGAGGTAATGGGAGTGTTACCGCTTTCCACTTGCAATCGGGTAGAGATCGTTATTGAAACAGCGCCGGCAATCTCCAGCGAGCAACTAGCAGCGGTAGATCGCTATATCCAATCCCGCCTGGGAACTATCTGCGAAATTCGTCGTGACCGCCAGGTTTTGGAACATTTATTTACCGTCGCCTGCGGACTGGACTCCATGGTGGTAGGAGAGCGCGAAATCTCTGGACAGCTGCGCCGCGCCCTGCGAGTAGCCACCCAGGAGCGGATATCCTCCGCCACCATTACCCGCGCCTGTCAAGGCGCGCTAACTACCTCCCGCCGAATCGCGCAGCTGACCGGGATCGCTTCCCAGGGTCGTTCGGTGGTTGCCTGCGGCCTGGAAATAGTGGCGGAACGAATAGATCCGCTGGCAGGTACCCCCACGCTTTTGATCGGAACCGGCTCCTATGCGGGAGCAGCAGTGGCAGCACTGCGCGCCAAAGGGGTGCAAGACATCTCGGTGTACTCCACTTCTGGGCGTGCCGAACGTTTCGCTTACGGCCATGACTTGCAACCGGTGGCCAAAGATCGGCTAGTTGCGGCGCTAGAAGCAGCCACATTGATTGTTACCTGCCGGGGCATGGGTTCTCCGGTGCTCACCAAAGAGGAAGTGCAGCGGGCTTTAGCGCTATCTAGCGGTGAAAAAACCATTCTCGATTTAGCGCTGCAAACCGATATTGAGGACGGAGTAGCCGATTTAGAGCGGGTACGGGTAATCAACCTAAAAGAAATCAGTGCCCAGGTACCGGAAGCCGGGAAAGCCCAGGTTAAGCGAGCAGAAGAGATTGTGGCCGAGGGCGTAGAGGAAGCCGAAGCATTGCTCGCGGATCGCCAAATGGATTCGGTGGTGGTGGCGCTGCGCGACAGCTTCCGCCAGGTACTAGCCGATGAAGTGGCGCGCCTGCCCAAGGGGGATACTATTGCCCGGGAAGAAGTCGAATACGCGCTGCGACATCTGGCGGCTCGGCTAGCCCATATTCCCACTATTAACGCTCATCGCGCCGGACGCGAAGGGATGGGGCAGGAATACGTAAACGCCCTCCAACAGGTGTGGGGATTGGATCTGGAGGTTCCGCCAGCTCCCCAAGATAAGGCGCAGGTTTGCCCGGTAACCGGCTTGAGCGTTGATGATTTGAAACAGGAAACCCCCAGGGAGGAGGGACAGTGAGTCAGATTTCTGCCCAATACGATGCGGTGATGCTGGTCAGCTATGGCGGGCCGCGACAAATGGAGGACGTGTTGCCGTTTATGCGTAACGCGACCTCCGGGCGGGGAGTTCCTGACGAGAGGTTAAAACAGGTCTCCACCCACTATGGACGTTTCCACGGAATCAGCCCCATAAATGCGCGTAACCTGGAAATCCGGCGCGCCCTCGAACTGGAACTGAGCCGGCGCGGAGAAGAGATTGAAGTCGTAATCGGGAACCGCAACTGGCATCCCTTTATCCACGACACCCTCTGCGACCTGGCAATGCGAGGACTTACCCGGGTACTTTGTATTTTCACCTCCGCCTATGTTTGTTATTCGGGGTGCCGGCAGTACCGGGAAGACCTAGCTGCCGCCAAAGCCCAGCTACAAGCCCAAGATTTATCGCTGGAACTGGATAAAGTGCGCGCCTACTACACCACAGAAGGCTTCGTAGGAGCCTATACGAAACTCCTATTGGAAGCAGTAGTAAAGCAGGAGCAAAATAGCGGACACCTACCCTACGTAGCTTTCGTGACCCACTCGATCCCTACCGCCATGCAGGAATGCTCCGGCCCGGCCGATAACTCCCGCCCCGACTACGTGCGCCAACACCAACAGGTATGTTCCGAGGTCGCGGCCAGAGTTAGGAAAGAGCTAGGACGCGAGCTGAACTGGGACTTGTCATATTGTTCCCGCTCTGGGCCGCCCCAAATGCCCTGGCTAGAGCCCGATATTAATGACCGCTTAGCGCAGCTGAAAGCAGAAGGGATAACGGACGTGGTCTGCGTACCTATCGGGTTTATCTGTGACCATATGGAAGTGGTTTACGACCTAGATACCGAAGCCAAAGAAACCGCTGAACAGCTGGGACTTAACTATTTGCGGGTGCCTACAGTAGGTACCGATCCCGGCTTTATTGAGGCACTCGCGGATTTGGTAACCGAGCGAGCCCAGGAAAAAGCAGGGGGCGAGGTCGCCTATGCCCAAGACGCTTTAGAACCCCGATGGCCAGCCTGGGCACCCCCCGGAGATTCTAGAGGCAGCAAAAATGCTCTTGACCTGCCTGTCGAGTTTGAAACTATAAAAGAATAAACAGCTAAAAGCTAAAAGGAGAAAATAATGGCTCACCCGATGCCCAATGATGTATCCCCCGATCCTCGCGATCATAAAGTGGATCCTGAGGAAGTAAATGCGCGCAATAACTTTTCTATGCACGCGGTTTTCGAGCTAGCCTTGCCGCTACCTGCCCAGGAAGCAGAGCGAGCAGCTATGGCGCGCGAACTCGAGGAAACCATCGCCGAATTGGGAGTAACCGTACGTGGCTGGTATGACGTTGCTGGTTACCGTGCAGACGCTGATTTGATGTTCTGGTTCTTGGACGAATCCAATGACAAGTTGCAGGATGCCTACCACGCGGTATTGAACTCGCGGCTAGGAGCCCACCTGGTGCCGGTGTGGTCGATTATGAGCGCTCATATGACTGCGGAGTTCAATAAGCCCCACCTGCCGGCCTGCTTCGGTGGTTGGGCGCCGCGTGCCTATGCGGCGGTATACCCCTTCGTGCGTTCCCTCGAGTGGTATTACCTGCCCAAGGCTAAACGCAGCGCCATGCTCGCCGAGCATGGCCGCAATGGTGCTGGCTACCTGGATGTAGCGGTTTCTACTTTGGCGACCTTTGCACTTAATGATTACGAATGGTCAGTGACCCTAGAATCCGATGATATTAACCGGGTTATGGGGGTGCTGCGTCAGCAGCGGGACTGTGAAGCTCGCCTCCATGTCCGCCAGGATACGCCCTTCTATACCGGCAAGCGGATGGAACTAGCCGAATGGATACAGCGGCAAACTACTGAAAAATAGTCAGCATAGCGTTGCTTAAAAGCTGAGTGCTACCGGAAAAAAGTCCCAGTTCCGCGCCAACTTATAGTTAGCGGGGTAAATTAGTGACCACATCCAAACTCTCGGGTGGCATAAGTCACAACAAACGAGTAATGTGGAACCGGTATCTATGGTTCGCCGTCTGTCTAGATTTTTGTAAGGAGTGATTAGCTTGGATTCGTCCTTTTTAGCTAGAGTCCCCCTCTTTGAGGGACTCGATCAGGAAGCGCAGATGCGCCTGTTCTCAATGATGGGACAAACCACCTTGCGCCGCGGGGAAAACCTATTTGAAGAGGGCGATGATGGCGACCGCTTGTATATCGTGGCCGAGGGGAAAATAAAACTATCACATCAGTCCTCAGATGGCCGCGAGAACCTGCTAGCGGTACTAGGTCCCGGGGAAATCCTGGGGGAGCTCACCCTATTTGATCCGGGTCAGCGTTCTACTACCGCTACCGCGGTTTCACCCGCCCGTTTGGTTTTCTTAAACCATAGTGACCTGATGGTTTTCCTAGAGGATAACCCCTCCTTGGCGAAACATATGCTCAAAGCGCTGGCAAAGCGCCTGCGCCGCACCAACGAGGCTCTAGCTGACCTGGTGTTCTCGGATGTGCCCGGCCGGGTAGCCAAGGCCCTCTTGGATTTGGCGGATCGTTTCGGGATCCGTACCGAGGACGGAATCCATGTACCGCATGATCTGACTCAAGAAGAGTTAGCTCAGTTGGTGGGAGCCTCGCGGGAGACCGTGAACAAGTCCTTGGCCGAGTTCGTGAACCGCAACTGGATTCGCCTGGAGGGACGCGCAGTCACCTTGATCGACATTGATCGTTTGGCGCGGCGTGCCCGCTAGGATTAGGGAAAATAGCTAAAAACTAACGCTTGATAGTGTTTTGGGGCGGCAACCATAAAGGTTGCCGCCCCAAAACTTATGCAAAAACCCTAACCCCTCTGGACAAAGCGCTAATAATAGCGTCCCTATTCCCACTGGTATTAACCCTAGAAAAGCAGGTTTGGACGATATAACGTTACTTGCGGTACGGGATTACCCAACTAGCGCTGTCTAACTTTGGCGCCGGTTGTAGCCCGTTAAGAACCTAGCTTTCCTTCGGCTCGCTCTGTTCCGCTGCCTTGACCTTGCGTTCGATCAGATAATCCTTACGTCCCGCGCGGCGCGCGCTATGCGCCAGGAAGGCCATTGCTAGCAGGGTCAAACCAGCCAGTAGTAACATTCCTGACCCACCTGACCAAGCCAAGTGATGGGCAATATTGGAAGGCAGTGCCTGATAGAAGTGGTCTTGCTGACCGGCATTATCCAGAGCGGTAAGTAGCGGCTGCAAACTGTTGGCAGTTTGTTCCGGAACTACCAGGAAGAACGCTCCCCCAACTGTCAAGGCCAATCCGGTAACAAAAGCACCTAGAGAAGAGAAGCGGGCTACTAGAGCCAGCAGGAAGACCATGATTACCGCCACCACAATTTCAACCCATTGACCGGCGTTCAAACTGGAGGCGGGCAGCAATACATCGCCGCCACGGGTACGCAACCGGGTAGCGACATCCAAAATTAGGTACCAGGTAATCGGAACCATCACTAAAAACAGCAATAGCGACCAGATATGCGCTGCTGCGCGCGAAGGCACTGTCGGTTTGACCGTGGCTCCATCGAAAATAGTATCTTCAAAGCTTTGTTGCCGCTCCGCGGTAGTTAGCACTTCCTCCGGTTCGGTTTCCTCTACCGAATCCCAGTGCGGTGAGTCTTCCTCGACCGGCTGCTTCGCCTCCTCGGAGTTGTTTAGCAAAGAATAGCGCCGGTCAGCGGTGCTTTCTACTTCGCTAGCGGGGGCTGGCTCCATATCAGAATCGTCTTCATCTACCTCGCGGCTGCGCTCCATGAGTGACTTGCGCTCTAGAGCCGGGGAGGCGGCGTCAGTAGCGTCCTCTTCACTTACGGCAGGTGCGCTCCATTCCGTTGACTCATCCTCGTCCGTAGAGTCCGCATTCGTGTTGTCCGCAGTCCCCACAATCGCGCTGTCGGTGTGCTCTAGCTGCTCAGCCGGTAGGTTTTCGTTTTCTGCTGAATCTGCCTCCGAGCTAATACCTTCCCCTGCTATCAGGGAATCGTTATCAGAGGGGGAAGTAGCGTGATGCTCGCCGGGGATCAAAGTATCTTCGGGAGCCTGCTCTTCTTCGCCTTCTTCTCCCACGAACCAGGTTCGGGTAGTGAAGTCGTTATCCGGCTCGTTCTTGCTCATCTGACCTCCAACGAAATCGCGTAGTCTATACAACAGCCACGATAGATTATGAGCGTAGATTTCGCGGGAGAGCGCGCCGCGCAACTAAAAAATAGTGGCGCGCGGTAAGCAGTTAAGTTAGCGGGACAAACCCTAGTCCAGCAGCTGATGGCGCACAATCGTGGCCGCGCGGTCTGCTCCTACCCCGACTACGCTAATGCGGCAGCCCGAAAGCTTCTCTAGATGCTCAATGTACTCTTGTGCTTTGATCGGCAAATCCGCAAAAGTCTGGCAGCCGGTGATATCTTCTTTCCAGCCGGGCAGCATTTCGTAAATTGGCTGAGCATGGTGGAAAGCAGTCTGATCTGCGGGGAGTTCCTCGAAACGCTGACCATCAACGTCATAAGCTACACAGACCGGAATTTCATCGTATTTCGAAAGTACATCCAGCTTGGTAATCACCAAGTCGGTGAGGCCGTTGACTCGAGCAGCATAGCGAGCAACTACCGAATCGAACCAACCGGTGCGGCGCGGGCGCCCGGTAGTTACCCCGAACTCCCCGCCTGCCTGACGCAAGTCTTCGCCCTCTTTACCAAAAAGTTCGGTGGGGAAAGGACCTTCCCCTACGCGAGTGGTATAAGCCTTGGCGATCCCGATTACCCGGTCAATGCGGGTCGGTCCGATTCCTGATCCCGAGCAGGCTCCACCGGCAGTGCAGGACGAGGAGGTTACGAAGGGGTAGGTGCCGTGGTCGATGTCCAGCATGGTGGCTTGACCGCCCTCTAAGAGGATGGTTTCTCCGCGATCCAAGGCCAGGTTAAGCTCGGTGGTGCAGTCGAAAACCATAGGCCGCACTTTGTCCGCATAAGAAAGTAGCTGGTCAGAAATAGTTTCTGGATCGATAGGCTCTTCGGAGAACTGTTTTTCGATCACAAAATTCTTACCCGACAAAGCGGAGCGAACTTTTTGCCGCAGGATTGATTCGTCAAATAGATCCTGGATACGCAGGCCAATCCGGTTCATTTTATCGGCGTAGGTAGGTCCAATCCCACGACCGGTAGTACCAATCTTGCGTTCACCCAAAGACCGCTCTGCCAGTCCATCCATCACCTTGTTATAGGGCGGAATAATATGAGCGTTGAGAGAAACCTTTAGTCGGGAACAGTCGACCCCGGCCTCCTCAAGCATCTTGATTTCGGCGAACATGACTTCCAGGTCAACTACTACTCCGTTACCGATTACTGGGGTGACCGTGGGGGAGAGGATACCCGCAGGGATCAAATGTAAACCAAACTTTTGATCCCCCACTACAATGGTGTGACCAGCATTATTGCCGCCATTGAACTTAACTACCCAATCAACGCTCTGGCCAACTAGGTCGGTTACTTTACCCTTTCCTTCGTCTCCCCATTGGGCTCCGACAACAATCAGTGCGGGCATGAACTATTCCTCTCAAATAAGGATTTTTGCAAGGCTGCTGGCGAGATTTACCCGGCAGCGTTTGCACACTTACTATCCGAGTTTATCCATCTTGCCCTGAAGTTGGTAGCCATGGGGCATTACGTGAAACCTGTCCGGTTACGAAATGACCAGTCTGCATTCGAAGGAAACTGCACAGACAAAGTTCGGGTAGGAGGGTGCTTGCCGATAGCATGGGAACATGAGCCTTCGCATTTATGATTCTGCCCGCCACCAGATCGTGGACTTCGAGCCGGTCAAAGCCGGACACGTAGGAATTTACCTGTGTGGAGCCACCGTCCAAGGTTCTCCCCATATAGGGCACGTGCGTTCGGCAATCGCCTTTGACGTGCTGATTCGTTGGCTGCGCCGCAGCGGTTACCAGGTAACCTATGTGCGTAACGTGACCGATATTGACGACAAAATCTTGAATAAATCCGCGGAGGCCGGCTGGCCCTGGTGGGCGTGGGCCTATCGTTTCGAGCAAGAGTTCGCCGCCGCCTATCGCGCCCTGGGGGTGCTGCCCCCGACCTATGAACCGCGCGCCACCGGGCAGATCCCTGAACAAATCGCCCTCACTCAGCGTCTCATCGATGCGGGTCACGCCTATAGTGATGGGAATGGGAACGTCTATTTTGATGTTAAATCCCTCAAAGATTACGGCTCGCTGACCCGGCAAAAGCTTTCCGATATGCGAACTACCGAGGACGAGAGCCAAATCGATAACCAAACCGAGGCGGGAAAACGAGATCCGCGGGACTTCGCCCTCTGGAAAGCAGCAAAATCCTCCGAGCCGGAAACTGCGAAATGGGATTCCCCCTGGGGGAAAGGCCGTCCCGGCTGGCATTTAGAATGTTCGGCAATGTCCCGGCGCTATCTGGGCGAAGCTTTCGATATTCACGGGGGCGGGATTGACCTGCGCTTCCCCCATCATGAAAATGAGCAGGCACAATCCCATGGTGCCGGTTGGTCATTCGCAAAATACTGGATGCATAACGCCTGGGTAACCATTAAAGGTGAAAAAATGTCGAAATCGCTGGGGAACTCCCTGGTGGTTTCGGAGATTTTGAAAACCACGCCCGCAGCGGTGCTCCGTCTCGCCTTAGGGACTACCCACTACCGCTCCACCGTGGAATATTCCCCGGAAACCTTGGAACAGGCGGGGGAAACTTGGAATAAGTTTGCTTCTTCCCTGGCGCGTTTTGCTCAGGCAGCCCCCGAGGTTGCGGAGGCCAGTGCCGAAGATTTGGCTGCAGCCGCCCTCCCGGAGGCTTTTTGCGAAGCTCTGGACGATGATTTAAATATCGCGGCTGCTCAAGCGGTGATACACGAAAAGATTAAGCAAGCTAATACCGCGTTTGAAGGCGGGAAACCTGCTGAGGGTGCGCAGATAGCCATCCAGATTCGCGCCATGCTAGAGATATTAGGGCTCGATCCACTCTCGGAGCAATGGCGGGAAGCAGACAGTGGTAGCGATTCTGCCGCTACTGCTGCTTTAGAAAAGCTCGTCACTGACCAGTTGGAACAGCGAGTTCAGGCGCGCAAAGAAAAGGATTGGGCGCGCGCGGACGGGATTCGTGACCGCTTAGGCGCGGCGGGGATAATTATCGAGGACGGAGCTGGCGGCTCCACTTGGCATTTAGGTTAGGAGTTGGCATGGCAGTTCGCGGAGATCACCACGGCAGAATGAAGCGCAGTGATAAGAAAGGCGCTCCTAAAGGCAGCGGCGGCAATAAACGTGGTTTGCGGGCGAAAGGCCCTACGCCGAAAGCTGAGAACCGTCCTTACCACGCGGCTTATCGCGCTCGGATCCAAAAAGAGCGGCGGGAAGAAACGCAAGCTGCCCAACGTAAGGCACGTGCCAAACGTTCCCTAATCCAGGTGCGAGGTGGGCATCAACTGATTGCCGGACGTAACCCGGTGTTGGAAGCCTTGGAATCTGATATCCCCGTGACCAGAGTGTTCGTGGCGGGTAACCTGGCGGCCAATAAGAAACTTTCCTTGCTGCTCGCCAAAGCTAGCGCGCAGGGGGCACCCATCGTGGAAGTCCCCCGCTCGGACTTGGACCTCGCTACCGAGGGCGCAGTTCACCAGGGCGTTGCTCTGGAAGTCCCCGAGTTTGAATACACCGATTTAGCTGAGCTCTTTAACAATGCTGAAAAGAATCACGCTAAGCCACTGATTGTGCTGCTAGATGGGGTTACTGACCCGCATAACCTGGGAGCGATCGTGCGCAGCGCTGCCGCCTTTGGAGCCAGCGGGGTAGTGATTCCCGGCAGGCGCAGCGCCTCAATGAACGTGACTGCCTGGAAAGCCTCTGCCGGAGCCGCCGCACGTCTGCCGATTGCCCGGGTGTCTAACCTGGTAAATGCGATTCGGCAGTGCAAAGAGCAAGGCTGTTTCGTGCTGGGATTAGATGGCGGCGGTACTTCCTCGGTGAGCGAATCCGGTTTGGCAGATGGTCCTTTAGCGCTAGTTACCGGAGCCGAGGGCGACGGGATATCCCGCTTGGTGAAGGAAAACTGCGATCTGCTCACCCGAATCGAGATCTCTTCTGCTGTGGAATCCTTAAATGCCGCGGTGGCTACGGGGATTGCTCTATTCGAAGTGGCTGCCGTGCGGCGGGAAAAAGCGCACGCGCTTCCTTAAGAGTTATAACCCAGCAGACGCAGGGTAGCAACCACGGTACAGACAATCGCAAATAGGCTCGCTAAAGCGCAAAAGACCCGAGGCCAGAGGGGAGTAACCTTCTTGCGCCACAGATAAAACAGCAAGACCAAAGCGAAGATTCCCAGGAAGAACCCGAGAGGAACCAGCAGGGCAGTGGAAGTACAGGCGATCCCAAAGGCAATCGGCAAGAAATAGGAAAAGAAGTTATGTCGGATACGTTCCGAACTAATTAGTGACTCAATTTTACTGTCCAGAAAGTCCGACTTTACGGGTGCCGCGGACACAGTTTCCCCCCAGCCGACCAACTCACCGTATTCGCGCAGTAGGCGGGCATCCTCGAAACGAACGCGGGAGGCCGCCTTACCCCAGGGAACCTCGGAATTTTCCGCAGCCGCTGCCGCCTGAATCACTTGCGCGCCATTACCAGCTTTAATCACCGTCATATCCGCATCAGCGATAGCTACCACCTGTTGTGGATCCCCGAGATAGGCATAAAGCTGCTCTAGGGTATAGGGCGCGGGTAGGGAAGCGTTTTCCTCCATTTCCGTTACCGCCAACCGAACCGCCCCAATAATTTGGTTCCGGCGCAGAACCGGGGTCAATGAAAGCAGGGACGCCAGAGTTTGAAAATACTGCTCAAGTGGGGAAAGCTGTGCCTCAGTCTGCAAGCATCTCACCTCACCTGCTTCAGAAAAATACGCCAATTGTAAACATGTTGTTGAAAATATGTTAACCCAGTATCCCAGAATGGAAGATTCTTTTTGAATAGCAGCTGGTCTTTGCGAAACTGTAACCGGTAAAAAGAATAAGAGTGGGGATTTCACACAATGAATAGCAAGACACGTATTCTCAATGTACTAGTTACCGGACTGGCGCTTTTCGCCATGTTTTTCGGGGCTGGCAACCTGATTTTTCCAGTAATGATCGGGGTGGAATCGGGAGTTGAACAGGTTCCCGCCACCATCGGTTTTATGATTACCGGAGTGCTACTGCCCATGGCCGGAATGATTGCCGCCGCTACTTCTTCTTCCGGAGTACTCGGGATCATTGAACGCATCTCTCACTACCCAGGTCTGGTGTTTTGCTGGCTGATCTTTTTATCGACCGGGATGCTGTATGCGATTCCGCGTACTGCTGCTGCTTCTTTTTCGATGTCCTTCCAAGCCACCACCGGGGACTCCCATCTGGCGCTATTTATTTACACATTGGTATTCTTCGGCATCGCCGGTTACCTGTGTTTGAATCCCCGTAACGTGCTTGACCGGATTGGTGGTCTGCTGACTCCTGCGCTGCTGATTCTGTTGGCGGTAATGATTATTGCAGCGGTAGCAACTATGTCTCCTTCGGAGGCAGCCCCGATTGAAAAATATGCTTCCACCCCCACTTTGAAGGGTATTTTTGACGGTTACGGCACCCTGGATGCCATCGCTTCCTTCGTATTCGGGGTAGTGATTATTCGGGCACTACGGCAAAAAGGATTCCAACCCGGTAAGCAGCTATTTGGGGTTACCGCCCTTTCGGGAGTGATCGCCGCTTTCTTCCTTGGTCTGGTCTATTTTGGGCTGTCGATGGTGGGCTCGCGCGTGGGACGACTCAACCCCAACGTTAAAGACGGCGGGGAAGGCCTGGCGTTCGCAGCGCAGCATTTATTTGGATCTACCGGCAGGGTAATCTTGGGTGCAATTGCTATTTTGGCTTGCCTAACTACTGCCATTGGTCTAGTCGAGGCTTCCACCCAGTTCTTCCGGGGATTGTTCCCGCAGATTTCCCGTCCGGTGTGGGTGGTTCTGCATGTGGTGATTTCTTTAGCAATCGCTAACCTGGGGCTAGAGGCACTGGTAAACGTGATTATCCCGGTAATGATGTTCTGCTACCCCATCACCATCATGCTGGTAGTAACCTGTATCCTGGATATTTTCATTCCCGGACATATGTTCTGGGCCTACCGGCTTTCAGTGTGGGTAGCCGCGTTCTTTGGTCTTTTCGATGGCCTGAAGGCTGCTGGGGTATTGGAGGAGTGGATCGACACCACCATTCCGTTGGCTTCGCTAGGGTTGGGGTGGTTGATTCCGTCTCTGGTGATGCTGTTGGTCGGTCTGATTATCGATTTTGCGCAAGGCCGGATGAAACAGCAATACGACTATGATGCGGTGGCCAGGGAACGGAACCAATCCTTGGTAAGTGCCGGCTTGGCGTTCAATGAGGACGAGCTAGATGAAGTCGCTAAACCGCAGGAAAACCCGACCGAAAAATCTGATTCGGACAGCTAGAGGTTTTCTATTCCCGCCAAGATTACCGGCACTATCCCCAGGAGGATAAATGCCGGTAACTGGCAGATACCTAGGGGAATAACCAGCCGAACCGAGAGTTTTTGGGCGGCTTGGCGGGCACGCTGGTCTTTACTGGCGCGTACCCGCAGTCCGGCACCTTTCAGTAACGCCTCGGGGGATACCCCATCCTTCCAGGCAGGTTCGAGGGCGGCAGATAGATACGGTGCCCACTCGGGGCAGGTATCCCCGCGTTGTAGTAGAGACCAAGCTAAGTTCCATTCAACTCCGAAAATCAGCGCGCGAGAAACCGCGGCTAGGCGAGGTTCTCCATTGGCAGTCGCCAAGGCAGTTAAGACGCGCGGAATCGCGGCGCCGCCGGCCAGTCCGGCGCTCGCCAAGTCCAGCATCACTGCCGGATCAATCGCTCCACGCCTGGTATCTTCATCGCTAGATTTGTGTGGGGGAAGTGCAGGTAAAAACCAGGGCAAGGCACCCAAGAAAACCCAGATTGCCAGGATAAACATTTTTATGCCTTTTCCGCTTGCGCCACTAAGCGAAACATCCAAAACATCCCGGTTAACAGGGCAATAACCCCGACCAAGGCACTGATAGTTCCCAAGCCTCCGGCGAATATTGCATTTAGCGGATTGGCTCCTAGCAGAGATCCCAACGCGATTCCTCCTAAAGGTAAAAGCCCCAAAATAGTGGCGGAAGCCTTCGGGGCAGTAAGTGCTAGTTTCCGGGCACGAGCGGCATTGGCAGCTTCGGTAAGCGAATCTGCGCAGCCAGCCAACACTTCAGCTAAGGGGGCGCCTACTGCCTCGGAAAAACGGACTGCCGCCAGGAGGCCAGTTAAAGAAGCCTGCTCCCAAGAAGTTAGATTTGGTTCTATTGCCGCTTGAATATCTGTGGCGCTGGCAGTTTTGGGACGGGAGAAACCGTGGCGTGGCAAACTTTTTACCCAGGCTGAATCGGGATCGGCACCGGCGTTTAGGCGGCTCGCTACCTCGATAACTGCCGCTGCTAGTTGGGGTTTTGGTTGGAAGTGACGCTGCAGAATCCCGACAAAGTAGGTAATGGAACTAGCTATTTTAGGCAGAGGCAGGCGGCGGGTTCTGGGCGGATGAGCATCCGGTAAATGCCAAGGCAGGCCGGCAAGGGTTAGAAAAAGTCCCACTAAGGTGGCGGTTTTCCAGGTCACGGTGCCTCCGCAAGATAATCAAAATCCATATCTACCAGCTGTGATAGTTTTTGATACCCCGCCCCTCTAAGCAACTGTCCGGCAGGAGTAACTTTGAGTGCCAGTTGCGCCGCTAGGTGGGAATGATCCCAAACCGGAACCCCGACCTCGGATACATAGCGCCGAGTGCTTCCTCGCTCCGTTAAGCGGCGAATCTGTAAAAAGGCATCTACCCCCGCTATCACCTGTGCTTCCACGGTAGATTCCGGCATTAAGGCCAACGCTCCTAGTGCCACCAGACGGGCAGGAACCTCAGTTACCGCATTGGCATGTACCGTTGCCCAAGTGCCTTCGTGCCCGGTGTTCATCGCAGACAGTACTTCCCGTACCTCCGGACCGCGGCATTCCCCCAGTACAATCCGATCCGGACGCATCCGCATAGCCGCACGCACCAGCTTTGACATGGGAACCGCGCCTACCCCTTGCACATTGGCGGTGCGTTCTTGCAGGTGAACTAGGTGAGGATGGGAAGGAAAAAGCTCGGAGACTTCCTCGATACATACAATCCGCTGGTTGGGGGGCACCAATTCCAACAGGGCAGACAGCAGCGTGGTTTTCCCCGAACCGGTGGCTCCGGAAATAAAACAGGAAGCACGCCGGGAAACTAGGGCGGTCACCACCGGCGCTAAGGGCGCAGACACGGTTCCCGATTCCACCAATTGGGTAAAGTTTAAGCCTTTTGCGCGCGGGCAACGCAAAGAAATAACCGGAGAGGGCACCGCTAGAGGCGGCAGTACCGCATGGAGTCTAATGCCACCTGGCAGCGTGCCGTCGGCGATCGGCGCGGCATCATCTAAACGCTTTCCGGCAGCTCCTGCTAACCGGACTGCTAAGGAACGGAGATTACTGTTGGAACCAAAGTCCAGTCTGGTTTTGCAAAGACCCCCGCCACTATCGACCCACACTTGCTTCGGTCCATTGATTAAAACATCGGTTACTTGCGGGTCTTGAAGCAGGGATGCCAGCTGGGGGCCAAACCCGGATAATTCTGCATTTATTGTTGCCAAGTTATCAAGCAGGTGAGCGGTTCCTGCTGCTGGCGCGCTTGCCTGGCGGATCACTTCTGCCGGAGCTGCACCCGAGGCTACTAGCAGGCGGTTGTCCCGGTCAGTTTGGGAAGCTACGGGATGCCGAGGTGCCGGCTTTAAGACCGGTAGCCATTTTTTGAAAGCCTTCATGTTACCGCCATCAGATTTCGCAGTAGCTGTGCCAACCTTACTTGCAAGTTTTTCGGCCATAAACTGCCCAGGCCTTGAGCTTGCAGCCGTTTTAGTTCCCGGCAATGCGGCACGAAATATCTTTGATTGTCGCTGCTAGGGGGAACAATTCTGTTAGGGACGCGATTGGTCACTAGCGGGATTCTGCGCTGATGGATTTGTTGCAGAACCTGTCGATTAATTGCCGATTGCGAGTAATCCCTGACTACCAGAATATGCCCGGGTAAATTGCTTAGGTCTTCCACAGAACCAAGTTGTCCCCAATCGATAACTACCAGTGAAAATACACGAATTAGCAAAGAAAAAAGGTGTGGTAGCTGGCGGAGATCACCGCGGTGGAGCTGGAGAAAACGCGTATTTTGTACCCCGGGTAAAACCTCGCGTAAGCGGGAAACTAACAGGTCCGCTTCCAAGTCTGAAGAGGAAAAGTTGCTAATAGCGGGAAAACCGAGTTTGCGCATCCCCGGTGAATATTGGCGCGAAGTTGAGTCCGAGAAAGGACAGCTGGCATCTACAAAAATCGAGTTCTTAACGCTGTTTGCTAACCCGAACGCAATGGTGGAGGTGCCACTTTTTGGATGTAACCCGAGGATATTGAGGATGCGTCCGCGGGAAGGATAGCAGTATTGATCAACCTGCGAGAGAAAAGCTTCTACCTGGGATGGGAGGCGAAAAACTCCGGGGCGTTGCAAGGGGCTTCCAGGAGGGGTGAAGCTTCTTTGGGGCAGGGGCGGTGGGCTGGCTGAAAAATCTGCGCGAACTATGGGAAGCGGGGAGGAAAGCCAACTTAAATTGGCGCTAGCAGGACTGATAACTGTACTTAAGCTGGCAGCAGCGGGTGGCAGTTGGGTGGTGAAATGGATATTAGACACTCCGAGTACCTGGGATAGGAATTGCAACTGTCCCAGGTTAAATCCCCACAATAGGCAGGTCGGGTCGGTATCACCAGGTACTTGCCTGGCAGGCATTGGTGTTGGTAGATCTGTTTGCACGACTGGCTCCTGCGGGCTTGTTTGCGAAGTACACCTAGATTTAGTGAATGGGGAGCAGGGGAGACAACAAAAGAAATGGCATTCCTAGGAAACCAGAGTCCTGTCGATCCCTGGGGATAAACCGAAAAGTAAAGACAAAGGTGCGGACAGTAACGGATTCTCAAAAAATTGGAGTCCGGGTGGCTGCATCAGGCAGGAATCACCCGGTTTATCGGTGTTGAGGATAAAGGGAGATGCTGAAGGGGGTCAAATAAGTGCCTATTTACCGCGGCGTTTACGTGAATGTTTGGAACGATGTCCGGAGGCGGATCCTCCCAGATCTAAATAGCTCAAAGTGCGCAGGAGTAACTTGCGGCAGGCGCCAGCGAATCTCTTTCCCGCTTGCGCTAGCTTGCCCCAAATAGGGGCGACGCGTGGATGTTTGCGGAAAATCACTAGCGCCACTATTAGTGCTAGCAGAATAACCAAAAATCCGATTCCCCATTTTTGGTTCATCGTTATCCCCGGGTGATCTTGTCCTCGTACCTCGAAACCTTTGACGAGAGCTTGCGGGGTCGTCCAAGTGACGGTGTTGCCTTCTGCTGTCGCCCCGGAATAGGTATCGGTTTTTAACACTGGGCCGGGGAAGGTAATTGTCAGGCGGAACTGGTCGGTTTGGGCATCTAAGAAATCTAAGCTTTGCACCGGGGCAAGTTTCGCCACGTAGCTGTCACCGATATGTTTAATGGTCACAAACGGCTTCTTGGCCTGGGAAATATGTTGTGCCTTCACCGTGATCGTACAGTCTGAAACCTGATCAGTGGATTTATCTTTAATCTCGACTTGTGAAGTTTTGAGGTAGTCCTCGATTCCCGGAATCTGATCCTTACATTTAATATCTTGAGTAGTTCGCGGCTGCGTTAAATGAGTACTAAACGAATAGGTATCATTGCCGTAAATCTGCATTTGGGTGCTAGCTTCACAACCCGCCAGCAATATCGCACAGGGAAGTAGAATTAGAGCCAAAAGTCGTTTGCTCTTCACCCTCGCTACCTCCTTGAGTGGCGGCTATAAACCCGGTTATCGCGTTACCGTTATCTTTAATAATACTGTAAAGAATTACTTATGCCGATGGTAAAAGGTTCACTTCCCTAGCTGAAAACCAATCGGGAAGGTGTCCTATGGCCTAAAGTTTCCCTTAATATGAGCCAGGTCATAGTAATTTATGGAAATTTTTAGACGCTCTCGGTAGAGAAAGTGGCAGCGATGACGGAGAATAGAAAAGCAATAGCAACTGTGTGTTGCCGTGTCGAGTGCCGCAGGAGGCAAGAGATAAATGACAGTGACTGAGAAAGATGTGCTAGCTGCCGCCCCGAAGAACGCGCCTAAAGAGGTCGTTGATTGGGTAATTAAAGTCGCAGAACTGGCGAAACCGAAAGCGATTGAGTTTTGCGATGGTTCCGAAGAGGAATGGACTCGCCTAACCGATCTCATGGTAGAAACCGGGATGTTCACCCGTTTGAATCCGGAGAAACGTCCTAACTCCTTCCTGGCTCGCTCGCTACCCTCCGATGTGGCGCGCGTAGAATCGCGTACTTTCATCTGCTGTGAAAAGGAAGAGGATGCTGGCCCCACTAACAACTGGGCAGATCCCAAGCAGATGCGCGAGACCCTGAATGAAAAGTTCGACGGCGCGATGGCTGGCCGCACCATGTACGTGATTCCCTTCTCCATGGGACCGCTGGGTGGCCCGATTTCTCAGCTGGGTATCGAACTCAGTGACTCCCCCTACGTGGTCTGCAACATGCGGATCATGACCCGTATGGGTGCTAAGGCGATGGATCTCATCAACGAGGGACGTCCCTGGGTTCCGGCGGTTCACTCCGTAGGTAAGCCGCTGGCTGAGGGCGAGACTGACGAAGCCTGGCCTTGCAATGACGAAAAGTACATCACCCACTTCCCCGAAACCAATGAAATTTGGTCCTTCGGTTCCGGTTACGGCGGGAACGCCCTGCTGGGCAAGAAGTGCTACGCTCTGCGTATCGCCTCCACGATGGCTCGCCGTGACGGCTGGATGGCAGAGCACATGCTGATTCTGCGTCTAACCGACGAAAAGAGTGGCGAACAGTACCACGTGACCGCTGCCTTCCCATCCGCCTGCGGCAAGACCAACCTGGCCATGCTGCAGCCGACCATCCCCGGCTACAAAGTCGAAACCGTTGGTGACGACATTGCCTGGATGCGTCCTGGTGAGGACGGTACGCTGCGCGCGATCAACCCCGAGGCTGGCTTCTTCGGTGTTGCTCCGGGAACCTCTTACAAGACCAACCCGATGGCGATGGAGACCATGAAAGAAAACTCCATCTTCACCAACGTAGCCTTGACTGACGATGGCGATGTCTGGTGGGAAGGCATTGACGGAGACACCCCGGATCACCTGATCGATTGGCATGGTAATGACTGGACTCCGGAATCTGGCGAAAAGGCCGCTCATCCGAACTCCCGTTTCACCACTCCGGCTGCGCAGTGCCCGATCGTATGCCCCGATTGGGAAGCTCCCGAAGGCGTTCCGGTCACCGCTATCCTCTTCGGTGGACGTCGTGCTTCTAACGTTCCGTTGGTAGCCGAGCAGTACTCCCCGGCACACGGCGTATTCATTGGTGCGTCGGTAGCCTCCGAGCAGACCGCTGCTGCTGAAGGTGCTGTGGGATCCCTACGTCACGATCCCTTCGCTATGCTGCCCTTCTGTGGCTACAACATGGCTGACTACTGGGGTCACTGGCTAGAAATGCAAGAAAAGGTCGGCGACAAGTTCCCGCGGATTTACCAGGTTAACTGGTTCCGTAAGGACGAGGACGGCAGCTTCTTGTGGCCGGGCTATGGCGACAACGCTCGCGTTCTGGACTGGATCGTACGCCGCGCCTCCGGCAAGGTTGACGCGATTGAGGGACCGACTGGTTACTACCCCAAGTTCGAGGACTTCAACCTGGAAGGCACCGGATTGGGTCAGGAAGACTGGGACAAGATGTTCGCCATCGATCCCGATGCCTGGCTAGCCGAGACCGAGGACACCGAGAAGTACTTCTCGCAGTTCGGTGACAAGCTGCCCAAGGCCATCTCCGAGGAGCTCGCTAAACTGCGTGAGCGTCTGCAGGCACTGAAGTAACCACCTAACGGAGAGTTACCTCTTTTCTTTTTAGGAAAATAAGAGGGGGCGGCCGGAAACGAAAGTTTCCGGCCGCCTTTTCATGCTTCTATGTTCGCGGTATCGCTGTGGTAGCGCGATAGTCTCGGTTTGCTTAACTACACAGATTGCGCAGCTAGTGTTTTAATGTCTCGTGAGCAGCGTGCCCTTCGGGCTCAATCTGCAGGGTGCAATGTTCTATCTTGCGTGGGAAATGGGTTTTCATACATTCTTCTACCTGGTGTAACACTTCCAATGCATGACCATCTCGGTAGCACTCCTTGGCGATAATGATATGCGCTGATAAAAGCACCGTTTGGGAGTTTAATGGCCATACGTGCAGGTCATGAATTCCACTTACATGTTTTACCTGCAAAATATGGTTCCTGATCTCCGCGATCTTCAATTCGCTGGGAGTGCGCTCAAGCAGGATTGCGCCCGCGTCCTTTAACAATTTGTAGCCGCGCGGCAGCATGGCGCTGGCAATTAGCAAGGAGATTACGGCGTCTACCCGGGTAATGCCGCTAAGACGGGTGATAATGCCGCCGGCGATCACTCCGACAGAGGAAATTGCATCTACGGAAACCTCCAGAAATGCGGCTTTAATATTTAAATTGTCGCGATGGTGTCCTAGCATTACCAGCATTGATGCCAAATTGCCCAGTAAGCCGGCCACCGCCCAGGCAGCCATCTGAGTACCGTCAACTGCAGTGGGAGTAATTAGCCGAATAACTGCTTGGTATCCGATGATCGTACAGATGATTATGATCATCCCGGCCTGGATCCCGCCCGCGATTGCTTCTAGGCGGGCATAGCCGTAGGTGAGCTCGCCGCTAGCAGGGCGAGTCATCAAGGTAGCGGTAAAGGCAGCTAAGAATAGTCCTATGGAATCAATCGCCACGTGTCCGGTATCTGCTGCTAAAGCCAGGGAACCAGAAATGATAGAGCCAATTAACTGGGCAAGCAGTACCACTAAGGTGATACCAGCGGCAATTAGCAGACGCGTACGGGTAGATTCACTGGTAGAAGCATGTTGATGCACGGTGACGTCACCTCTTACTAAGGGTTACCTAAAGAAAAAACTTTTTGCTACCTCAACCACACCAATTCCAATAAAATTTGTCAACAGCCCTCCCAAATCTAAATGAAAGATGCAAGAATGATAAATATGTCGTCAAGTGATACTCCGGCGCTACGTGGATGGCGTCATTTGTTTTCTGGTAAAGAACGAGAAGTTTACTATCCCGCGGGACAGTCGGCTCATGATTCCGACACCGTGATGATTCTGGCTACCGACCGTTTCAGTGCCTATGGTCAGGTCTTTCCTACTGAAATCCCCGGTAAAGGTATTGCTGTTACCCAACTGACTACCTGGTGGTTGGAACAGCTTGGGGACGCGATTCCCAATCATTTTCTATCTACTTCTTCGGTACCAGAGATGGCGGCCGGACGAGCGATGATTTGCCGTCGCCTCGATATGTATCCCTTGGAATGTCATGTGTCTGGTTATCTGGCAGGTGAAGCCTGGCGGGAGTATCAAGCGAAAGGCACTATCGGGGGTGCACGGATGCCGGCGGGTCTGCAACAGGATCAAAAGCTAGAGGAGCCAGTATTTAATCCGGTAGCAAAGACTCAGATGGGACGGCACGACAGTAACGTTTCTTGGGAAGCGCTACAGTCCTTAGTTGGCAGTGGACGCGTAGATCAAATTATCGAGTACTCGCTGGATTTGTACCAGCGAGCGGCCAAGATTGCTTGGGACTGCGGGATTATCTTAGGCTCCACCAAGTTCGAGTTTGGCTCCGCTCTTCCCTACGGTGGCGAGGCCGTGGTGTTAGGAGATGAGGTGCTCACCCCCGATTCTTCGCGTTTTTGGAATGCCGATAGCTATGAAGTTGGCAAGCGTAATCCCCGGCTAGATACCCAGATATTGCGAGATTGGGTCGATTCTGACGCGTGTCAGTGGCAGCCCTATAAACGGCAAGAACCTCCGCAGATTCCCGCGGATGTGGTAAAGCAAACTTCTGACCGTTATCAAGAAATCTACGAGACGCTGACGGGACGAACTCTCAACGAATAAGCCGGCAAATTTTCCACAGGCAGTATCCACAGATATTGCTGCGATTTTACACCAGTTAACAACCCTGTTGATATTGCCTGTGGATATTTATTTTTTTACTAACCCAATAACCTGAAATGTCAAATTATTTCTAGTTAACCTCAGGTAAACCTTGAGGGTATGAGGGGTTTTGACTGGTAGAAACGGTATTGAAGCTACTAGCTGCAACAATGGCAAGATCTCAAGGTAGCCTGGGGATAACCAGTGACATAACTCCTAAAAAGTAGAATAATCACCAAGTCGTGGAGAGGTTTTCAACAGCGAATGTTTTCGGGAAGCAACTGGAGACTGCGACCGTGAGCAGGGGCTAAATGAAACTCTTAAGTAACTACTTGAGGGTTTGAGTCCCCTTTCAGATTAACGGTCGGCCTGGTTTTAGGTAAAACGAATAGGGAACAATAGAAAAAACTGCTGCCCGACAAATCGTTTTGCCGAGCAGCAGCCCAAAGAAAAAGCTTTTAGCAGCCTAAACTACCAAAACATCGAAGTGGCTAGCAGTTACTTGGTCTTCTTATTGGTGATTCCCAAGTAGACGCTAATCAAACCAACTGCGATCACGATTGCCACGATAAAACTAATAAAGCCGTGACCGTCGCCAATAACCTTGGCTAGGATCCAGTCAGACAGACCAGCGGAAACCATACCGATGATGATGGTGATGATCATCCCCATGTTCTGCTTGCCCTTCATGAAGAAGCGCGCTAGAGCCCCAATAATGCCACCAACAATAATCGAACCGATGATGCCCATTTTGTCCCTCGTTATTTTCTTACTAGTTATAATGCTTACGCTTCTTGTTTAGCACCCCAGGACGGTATTGCGCAAAGGCTACCGCCAACGAAATGCATAGTAAGCCCACTACTTCCCCCCAATTTGGCAGGTGGCGTAGGCTAATCATGCTAACCACCTCACTAATCTCCGGCATTAAGCACGCTAACAGCGAAAATATATCAGGGCCGAAACGGCGTAGCGCCACTTGCTCTAAGGGGAAAGGCAGCGCAGTAGAAAGCACCCCCACGGCGATGCAACAAAGTAACACCCAACTGCTTTGCCAACCAGTAGCAATCTCGGCAGAGCCGATTAGCGGCACGGTTAATAAGGCGCGGGAATCCGGTCAGAAATCCTGCTCGCTTTGCTCATGGTTTGATCCGCTTAGGGGTGTAAGTCTACAAATAGCGCGCGATGATCAGAGATTGGCATCTCGATAGTGTCCACCTGTGAAACTTGGCAGGTGGGGGGAGCAAATAGCTGGTCGATATGGAATCGGGGCTGATCTGCCGGGAAAGTGGGGGCACTCGCTAAAGTCAAATAGGGGTAAACGGTGCGCGAGACCTCCTGGCGCAGATTCATGTCGCCGACTAGTAGTGGGGTTGTTTTGCCGGCCAGGAGAGATAATCCCTGCCACGAGCGGATTAGTTGTCGTTTGGCGGTGTCTACCCCGAGATCGAGATGGGTGTCGCCCACTAGAAACTGTCCCTGCGGGGTAGTGATTTCGGCTCCAAGCAAGCTGCGGGTCTGCCCGCCATAAAACTTCCAGTTACGCGGATCCGGGCTGGAAATATTTATCCTGGGGGCGGCGGAACCGAGTTTGGCACTTACCCAGCGCCGCACCGGATGGGGGGTAAGCAGTCCTACCCCGTACCCTCCAAGCAACGGGCGATCGGCACGGAAAGGATTACGCGATTTTCCGAGGGATTCGCTGGGTAGCGTTACCGGTAAGCGGAGCCCTAACAGAATCTGGCCAGCGAAAAAGCTCAAAAATCGCTGCTGCCACTTCTTCCCAGAAACTTCGGTTAATGCATCCGCCAGGGCGCGGGTTTGGTCTACAAAACCGGAACGTGCCTGATAAAAATCGACTTCTTGCAGGCAAATGGCATCGGGGTGATAATCGCTAAACTGTTCCGCCAATACTTGCCAGTGATCTCGAGATTGAGCTTTTCCCGCTGGGGGAGTGCCATGTTGCAGATTTGCACTGATAATCCGCATATTAGTCGGCCTGAAAATCTAGGCAGATCGAGTTAATGCAATAACGTTGTCCCGTAGGCATGTCAGGTGCGTCCTCAAAAACATGACCCAGGTGGCTTTGACAGTTAGCGCAACGCACCTCGGTTCTTTCCATGCCATGGGAAGAGTCTTGATGGTAGGTGACCGCGGCGTCCTCGGGTCGGAAAAATGCGGGCCAACCGCAGTGAGAATCAAACTTGGTATCGGAACGGAATAGCTCTGTCCCGCAGGCGCGGCAACGGTAGCTGCCCGGCCGCTTCTCATGCAGGTATTTACCGGTGCCGGGGCGTTCAGTACCGGCTTCGCGCAAAACATGGTATTCGCTGGCATCTAGGCGGGCTCGCCAATCAGTTTCACTTGCATGGCGGGGATTGAAATCACTCATAACTTATCCTTTCTGCAAATCATTCTCGCCCACCAATTTGCGAGCCAGACGATGAACTTCTTCATCGGAACGGTCACGACTTAGGTAGCGTACTTGCTGCGGTTGAATCCGGCGAGAAACCAAAGCCCAGGGAACTTCCTTCACCAACCACTGAATCAATTGTTCCCGCAGGTAACAGCGCAATACCCATAAATCGGAACTGTCGGCTGCCGACACTGAGATCCTAACTGTCTGACAGTCGACGGTCATATCGGATACTTCGACGCTGGCGCTGCGCCCATCCCAAAGCTCAGTTCCAGAAAGTAAGAGATCCACTTGTGCTCGAATAGAGTCAATGGGGGCAGAGTAGTCTAATTGCAATTCGACTACCCCTAACTGTTGGCTGTGTTTACGCGTCCAGTTTTCGAACTTTTGCTGGGTGAAATGGGTGGAAGGCACAATCATGCGCCGTTCATCGTAGAGGTTTAGCACCACGTAGGTGAGGGTGATTTCTTCTACCGTGCCCAGCTCTTTTGTCCCGTCTAAACCGGGAACCTGAACTTTATCGCCGACCCGGAGGGCATCTGAAAGCGCCATCTGCACCCCGGCAAAAACATTGGCCAGAGTTGACTGGGCAGCCAAAGTGGCCACGATCGAGGCTACCCCCGCCGAGGCTAGCATAGAACTCATCGCCACCTGGGCAGATGGGAAAGTTAGGATGGCGCTAGAAATCCCTACCACTACTACAACTGCTTGCAGTAGCCGGCGAATCACCTGTGCTTGGGTAAGCATTTTTGAACGGTTGCGTGAGGGTTTCTCGCGCTTAGCTTTAACCGCCACATCTTCAATCAAGTAGCAAATCCGCGTGGTCAAGAAAGTGAAAGCCAATATGACCGCGATTAGCAGTCCTTGGCTGAAGCGGCCAATGCCAGTCGAGCTGGAAATCTCTAGGCCGGAAGTAGTGTATTTCCAGCCAAGATAGGCTCCCAGGATCATCAGAGTCACAAAGAGGCTGCGGGTGGCGCGATTGAGTACCAGTTGAGTTAAGGGTTCGCGCTTAGCCAGCAGTTTTAAAATCCCAATAGTAATTAAAGCCAGGACAAAACCCGCTAGCACCCCCACGCCCATGCCCGCGAGACTAGTTAACCAGTCAAAAACTTGCTCGACGGTTTCATCTGACGAGGACGTGTCTAAACGTTGCAGCTGCATATATCTAGATTACGTTTCACCGACGAAAAATGCAGTCATTAAACTCCTAGATTCAGCGGTGAATCTAAGTTGTGAGAGGCTTCATAGGCTAACGCTTTGCCTTTAGTTGCTCAATGCCGGTAAAGTTATTCAAGTCTGAGCCGAGGCCATTAGGCTAGGCCGCAAGGCCCCCATCGTCTAGAGGCCTAGGACACCGCCCTTTCACGGCGACGGCACGGGTTCGAATCCCGTTGGGGGTACGATCCGCCGAAAGGTGGAAGATAAATGAATATGGCCCAGTGGCGCAGTTGGTTAGCGCGCCGCCCTGTCACGGCGGAGGTCGCGGGTTCAAGTCCCGTCTGGGTCGCAGGTCTTATTAGGACCCCAGGCTCTGTAGCTCAGTTGGGAGAGCGTTCGACTGAAAATCGAAAGGTCACCGGATCGATGCCGGTCGGAGCCACCATTTTCGGTTATTTTCACGCTACAGGTTTTAGCCAGAAAAGTGATCCCAACCTTGCTGATCATAGGGACTACCATCAACTAACAGGTACGGGTTAAGCGAGTTCGCCAAATCCTGGTCAGTACTTTCCCTACCTCCAGTTCTGTTATCCGCATACTTGTCGGCCTTCGCGGGTAACACCTCACCGATAGCAGTAAAACCGGGAACCGCGAACCCGGCGGAAGCGCTGCACAGCAGGCCATGATCTTCGCCTCCCCCGAAGACCCAATCCCAACTATTGGCGCCCAAGAAATCTGCTAAGCCCGCTAGGCGTTGGGCATATGCTTCTAAATGGGAGCGGGACAAATTAAGCACTACCCCAGAGGCGGCAGCTATTTTAGCGCCATCGCGACTAAGTCCATCAGACACATCCATCAGAGCGTGGGCTCCCGCGTCAGCTAACTTCGACGCGACGTCGGCAGGTACCTGCGGCACCTGGTAGCAGGATAATGCCTCGATGGCGAGGGCACGCAGCTCCGTGGGTAGGGTAGGGGCAGCTATCGCCTCCTGGGGGCTCTGGAAGCGTTCTAGCAGTGCTAAACCGGCAGCAGACTTCCCCAGGTTACCCGCGAAATAAATTAGGTCACCGGCTTGCGCACCGCAGCGTAATAGGGGAGGGCGGCCCTCTAAATCCCCAATCACCGTAACTGCTACCTGTAGACACGGCCCCGAAGATAGATCCCCGCCCACCAGGGAATACCCGTAGCTTTCTAAGCCAGTAGCCAATCCGGCAGCGAGGGCGTTAATCTCGGTTTTACCCATATTCTTGGGGATGGTTACCGCGGCGACAGCGCTATGGGCACTCGCCCCCATAGCTGCAATATCGGCGGCGTTTTGGGCGGCGGCGCGCCGCCCAATTTGTTCCAGGCTCATCCAGTCGCGGCGAAAATGTACCCCTTCTACCAACACATCGGTGGAAATCACGGAGCAGGAATCGGGGTGAGTCAAAACCGCGCAATCATCTCCCGATCCCACCAGTACGCGGGAGTGCGAATGCAAATTGGAAGTAAAATCGGCGATTAAGCGATCTTCAGCAGTAATTGGAGTAGGGACTGCATCCTCTACAAATGGTGAAGGTTGCGAAGAAGACGGTTTTACCTGGGGAGCCTGGGCAGGATCGGAAATGCTCATAGCTGTTAGCTTACCTATTGCTGAAAGGTAGCCCCTACCCGGTTGCCATCACTATCTTTTCCTAACCGGCAACTTTGCGGTGGGGAAAGTCCAGCCCTATTTGATGGCGTTATCAAGCTGGGCTTTGCGGGTGAGCTGTTGCAAGAAGCGATCTTGCGTTTCCTCAAACAGATCCCGCCAGTAACCGCGCTGGGTAACCTGGCCATGCTTTAGTACTACTACCTGGCAATCGAGGGCAATCACATCTGTTAGGTCGTGGGTGACCTGGATAGTGGTAGCTCCCCCAATGCGTTCACGCAGTAATACTCGCAGCTGATCGGCTACTTCCACATCCAGGGAGGCCATCGGCTCATCCAATAGCACCACATCGGGTTCAATTGCCATGGCGCGAGCAATAGCTACCCGCTGCTTTTGCCCCCCGGAAAGCTGGTTGGGACGCCGCTTCTCCAAAATTTGCATTCCTACTGCCGCCAGTTGAGCGCGGGCTAGTTTTTCTGCACGATCCGTCTCAATCCCCAGACAGCGCAGCCCAAAAACCACGTTTTTCAGCACGGACATATGAGGAAATAGGGCGGGATCTTGGGCGAGAAGCACGATCCGGGGCTGATTTCGGCTCCACTCAATGGAGCCAGAATCAGGTACTAGGGTGCCCGCTAGGAGAGAAATAATCGTAGACTTTCCGGCACCATTGGGGCCGAGCAGGGCAGTGGCAGAACCGGGGGCAAAATCTATATCTACATCTAGGTGCCGAACCGCGATTTTTGCATCTAAATGCACTCCGGGTCCGGCTTGTTTGTCTCGCTTTTTCTTGGACAAGCCACTGATCGCACCAACTGTTCCGGTGTTTCCGCTTTGCTGGTGTTGTCCCATTAGGCGCGCATACCAATAGTCGGAAAGCACTTGGGTGCCGCCCACCATCACAATCGCCAGGGCAATGATCACTAAGGATAAAGAAAGCGCTAGGTCAGTGTCAGTTTCTCGCTGTAAATAAACTTCCAGAGGCAAGGTGCGAGAGATAGCTTGCAGGGAACCGGCAAAAGTTATGGTCGCGCCGAACTCTCCCAGACAACGAGAAAACGCTAAGGCGGTTGCAGAAACGATCGCCGGTGCCGATAAGGGCAAAGTTACTTGCACTAGGGTGCGGGTGCGAGAAGCCCCTAAACCGCGAGCCGCAGCCTCGTATTGGAAACCACGAGTGCGCAGCGCCCCCTCGAGAGAGGTAATCAGAAAGGGCATTGCCACGAAGGTTTGGGCGATAACTACCGCGAGGGTGGTGAAACCGATTTGAATTCCTAATAGATCCAGTTTTGATCCTAATATCCCCATGCGCCCCCAGGTAATTAGCAGTACTAAACCGGCAACTACCGGGGGTAATACCATCGGGAGAGTGACGATAGTGCGTACCAGGCGGGGAAAGAAACTATTTCGCGCTTGCGAAAGCCACAGCGCCAGGGGCACCCCAAACACGATACACAGCCCGGTAGAAATCAGGCAGGTTTTTAAAGATAGCCAGAGGGCGTCTTGGCTTTCGCTGGTGGCAAGGAGTTGGGGGATCTGCCCCCAGTGCACCCGCATTACTAAGGCGCCGAAAGGTATCAGCAGGAAAAGTAACGCTAAGGCGGCGGGACCGGCCAGCCAGGCTGGGGATCCCGCCGCTTGCTTAGCTCCGAAAGACTTACGCAAGGGAGGCTTTAGCTCTTATCTTTTGACAGCGGAGCAGAAAAACCATAGTTTTCTAGGATCTTTAGCCCCTCGTCAGATAGCACCGCATCAATAAACTTCTTCGCAGCCTCCTGGTTCTTAGAGGCTTTCACCAAGGAAATCGGGTAGGCGTTAATTACCTGCTCGATGCCTTCAACCTTGATAATCTCCACTTTGTCGCCGGCAGCCAGCGCGTCGGTGCGGTAAACCAGTCCCGCATCGGCCTCTCCGCTTTCCACTTTGCCGCGCACATCGGTAACTTTCTGTTCCTCAGATGCCGGCTTCAGGGTGACCCCTAGTTTTTCCTGCAGTTCTTTAGTGGCATTACCGCAGGGCACGCCCTCGGCGCACACCACCAGTTTCTTGCCTTCCAAAGAAGCATCGAGCCCGGTGATTTTGGCGGGGTTCCCTTTAGGGACGATTAGTTCCAAAGTGTTCGAAGCGAAGGGTTTGACATCGCTAACTAGCTCCGCAGCGGTCGCCTTGTTCATGTTCTTTTCATCCGCAGAAGCAAACACGTCCGCCGCCGCCCCGTTCTTTAGCTGATCTACCAGGGTAGATGAACCTTCAAAGGAGAAGTTTACTTCGATATTGGGATCTGACTTCTTTAGTACTTTCTCTACAACTTCTGGGAAAGCTTTATTTAATGAAGCGGCCGCGAAGACTGTTAACTGGGTTTTTTCTGCCGAAACTTTGTTTTCTTCGGCTTTAGTGCCGCCGGAGGACGAGCAAGCTCCCAGCGCGAGGGCGAGCCCGGCTGCTAAAGCTACCAAACGAAGTTTTTTCACAGTTTTTCACCTTCCGGAAGCTGCACGGAAACATTGGTGGCTTTTACCTGGGCGGTCGCTACCGAACCTATCTCTAGGTTGAGTTCCTCTACCGCTTCGGTAGAAACCAGGGATACTACCCGGTAGGGTCCGCATTGCAGGTCTACCTGGCTCATCACCTGGCCTTTTTTCAGGGCAACCACTAGCCCCTGGAAATGGTTACGAATTGATTCATTGGGATCGTCCCCCAGTTGGGTTCCGGCGGGACGATCCTGCAGGAAACGGGCTACTGAGGCGCCGTCTACCCGCTTAGGGCCAGATCCGTTAACTGCTTTGATTAAATTTTCATCGAGCCAACGACGAATGGTGTCATCGCTGACCCCCAAAAGATTGGCGATAGTAGATATACGATAATTTGGCATAAAACTAGGGTATCGCAGAAACGGGAAAAATGCCTAAGAAATAGATATTATACGGGGATAATTAAAATAAAACTCCTGATAGAAAAAGTAGGTGCAGGCATTAAAAATGAAGTAAAACCGACTGGTGTACGCGGAAAAATCTAATGATAAAACCATCGAGGGCGCCGGATAGCTCAAAAAGCGAACCGGCACCCTCGGCGAAGTTATCTGATTTAAGCCCCCTGTGCAGGCGCCCCGCCAGCGTCCTCACCACCGGCAGCGGTAGCCCGCACCGGAGTCCAACCCGGCTGTTCAGGGCTAGCAGCAGTGGCGGGGCGGCGGGAACGATAAACAATCGGCGGACGGGTAACATAACCCACTGGAGCGGAAAGGACGTGCACCAAGCGGGTAAATGGCCATACTGCTAGCAATAGCAAACCGGCAATAATATGCAGTTTGAAGCTGAGCGGGACATTCGCCATTAGATCTACCCGAGGCTGCAGCATAAACAGGGATCGCAGCCACACCGAAATCGTTTTGCGGTAGTTGTAACCGCCATCAGCCCCAAAGAGCTGGTTGGCGGCAGTAGCTATCGCCCCCAACGTTAGGGGAATCGCCAAGAAAACATAGGCAACTAGGTCGCGGCCGGTGGTAGCAAAGCGTACTGAATGGTTAACGAAACGTCGCCACAACAAACCGATAAAACCCACTAGCGCCGCAATCCCGGCTACGGTACCCCCAACGGTGGCTAGCAGGTGATATTGATGTTGGGAAACCCCCATAGCTTCGGTCATCCAGTCGGGGATAAATAGCCCCATAAAATGCCCCAACAGCACGAATAGGATTCCGAAATGGAATAGAGGAGAAGCTAGTCGCAGAATTTTAGCTTCCCGCAACTGTGAGGACTCAGAAGTCCATCCATACTGGTCTGAGCGGTAACGCCAAATGAGACCGCCAACTAGCAGCGTAATGCAAATATAGGGAAAAACTCCCCAAAACAACACGTCCATTACTTCACCCTTCGCTCGCGGTGTCTGATTGAACCGGGGCTAACTGCGGCCACGGCAAGTTATTACTGTCATCCAAGCCCACCAATTCGGTAGGCGGGCCTTGACGGATGAGGCGCTCCATGCGCTCGGTGGTTTCACCATCGGCTTCCCCCAATACCATGCGTAGGGCAGCCACTACTTTCTGCCAGGGAGAATCTAGAGACAGTAGGGCAGCGTGCAGTACTTCGATACCCTCGCGGCTAGCCGCGATTGCGCCCAGTACTAAAGCTAAATCTTCGCCCTCGCAGCGGGCAGCTAACTCTAAAACTCGTGGCAGATAGTCAGGTAGGGATTCGCGGTGAGGAGGCTCGAAACCTACGGCGTTAAATAAATCCGAGAACACCGTCAGCGCTATCCCGCGTTGCCGGGTATCTCCAGTGGCGTAATAGGTCAGCTCCAGGGAGCAGCGACGTTTGCGGTCAAAAGTATCCACGTAGTCCTCTTGCACCCCGCGTACCCCGCGCATCCGTGCCCAAGAACAAAACTCCCGCAGTTCCTGGCCAACCTCCGGGGGTAGTAGCTCAGCCTCTGCTTTTACCTGGGACAAGATCTCCTCAAAGTCATCGCCGGGGTAATCCAAGAGTAGTGCGCAAGCCATAAGGGCAGCCGAGCGCTGCTCTGGCGTGAGTGCCACCGCGTTTACCGGGGGCGCCTCCTGCCGGGTAGGGATAAAGGAAACCTTCGCGCTCACCGCGGTGCCCTCCCGATTTCCACCGGGACTTTACCCGAGGACGCGCCCTGACCTACTGGACAAATATATTCGCTGGGGGTGCGGGCAGCCTCCGGATGAGTGGTGGGGATAACGTAGCGATCTTTATATTTAGCGATCGAGAGCAGGCGGTACATAGCTTTTACCTGTTCTTCGCTCATGCCCACCGCCGCGGGGATATCCGGATTCGGCTGATCGCCCAGATTAATATCGCGCATATAGGAACGCATTGCCGCCAAGCGCCGCAAGGAGCGTTCCACTGGTCGCGGATCCCCGGCAGCAAATAGGTCTGCTAGGTACTCCAGAGGAATACGCATAGTAGCGAGAGCGGTCAGCAGAATCTGGTGGTTCTCCCCATCGGCTCCCGAAGCGGTTACTGCCTCTACCACCGGAGATAGCGGGGGAATGTACCAAACCATCGGCAGAGTGCGGAACTCCGGATGCAGGGGCAACGCCAGAGAGTATTCCACAATCAGCTTATAGACCGGAGAGTTTTGGGCGGCGTCAATAAAGGACTCCGGAATCCCACTTTGCCGCGCAGCCGCAATTACTTCCGGATCTGTGGGATCCAACATGACATCGCGCTGAGCCTGGTAGAGATCGGTTTCCTCCTTGACTGCCGCGGCTTGGCTGACCCGGTCAGCGTCATAGAGGATTACCCCCAAGTAGCGGAGTCTGCCTACGCAGGTTTCGGAGCAAACCGTGGGGTCACCGGCCTCAATCCGGGGATAGCAGAGGGTGCATTTTTCAGCTTTGCCGCTTTTATGGTTGAAGTAAACCTTCTTATAGGGGCAGCCGGAAACACACATCCGCCAGCCGCGACAGGCATCCTGGTCAACCAGGACAATCCCGTCCTCGCTGCGTTTATACATCGCTCCCGAGGGGCAGGCGGCTACGCAGGTGGGGTTCAAACAGTGGTTGCAAATCCGTGGCAGGTAGAACATAAACGAATTTTCAATATCCGTTTTTACCTGCTGGTTCATCTTTTTGAGGATGGGGTCATCCTGCATGGTTTCGGTAGATCCGGCCAGGTTGTCATCCCAGTTCGGTCCCCACTCGATGTTCTTTAGGGGCTTGCCGCTCATCTGGGAGCGTGCCTGCGCCACCGGTAGTGCTTTGGAACCCGCCGGAGCCGACAATAACTTGTCATAGTCGTAAGTCCAGGGCTCGTAATAGTCGTCTATCTGCGGCATATTGGGGTTGGCGAAAATTTTAGCCAGCTGCGCTAGTTTGCCACCCGATCGCGGAACTAACTTGCCGGAGGCGGTGCGCCGCCAGCCGCCCTTCCACTTTTCCTGGTCTTCCCAGGTGCGCGGATAACCGAGTCCGGGACGAGTCTCCACATTGTTGAACCACATATATTCAGTGCCGGTACGGTTAGTCCAGGCCTGCTTACAGGTCACCGAGCAAGTGTGGCAACCAATGCACTTGTCCAGGTTCATAACCATGACCACTTGGCTCATTACTTTCATGACTGGTCTCCTTTAGAGAAAATGCAAACTGCCACTGACATTTAGAACTCCACCTCCTGGCTGCGGCGGCGAATATAGGTGACTTCGTCGCGCTGGTTGCCGGTAGGACCGGTGTAGTTAAAGGCGTACGAGAACTGCCCATAGCCACCCAACAAATGGGTTGGTTTAATAAAGATGCGGGTCAGAGAGTTATGGGTGCCGCCGCGTTTACCGGTTGACTGGTTAAGCGGAGTGTGGGTAATCCGTTCTTGCGCGTGATGCATAAACACGGTTCCCTCCGGGATACGGTGGGACACAATTGCGCGGGCGCTAACCACTCCGTTACGGTTATGGGCTTCAATCCATTCGTTATCGCGCACCCCAATCTTGGCGGCATCCTGCGGAGACATCCACACGGTTTGCCCGCCGCGACCGAGAGTAAGCATATAGAGGTTGTCGAAATACTGGGAGTGGATCGCCCACTTGTTATGAGGAGTGAGGTAGCGGACTGCGACCTCAGCACTGGGGGTGCCATCCCCGCGCACCATGCCCGGCGCGGGTTCCCCAAACAGGTGATGTAAATCCAGCGGAGGACGATAGGTGGGCAGGGATTCCCCGTAGGCACACATCCAGTCGTGATCCAGATAGTAATGCATCCGGCCGGTGAGGGTGTGCCAGGGTTTCAGGTACTCTACGTTTTGGCTAAACGCGGTGTAACGCCGGCCTCCATGTTCACTGCCGGACCATTCAGGGGAAGTAACCACTGTCTTGGGAGCCTGTTGTACATCGGTCAAAGTGATCTGGTAATCAGCGTGTCCGCGAGACATTTCAGTCATATCTCCGGCCGCGCCCACCTTTTCGGTGAGGGTCTTAAAGCCTTGAGTAGCCAGGCGTCCATTAGTGGTGCCCGAGAACTTCAAAATGAACTCGGCGGCAATCTGATCGGTGTCTAGGCGCGGACGCGGGCCAATCGCAGTCTCGATTTCTCCAAACTGTTCGCGCATTTCCCGCAGCTCTTTGTCGGGAGTGAAAGGCACGCCCTTAGTGCCCATCCCCATTTTTTCGATAACCGGCCCTAGGGAGTTAAATTTCTCCCCGATCTTGGTGTAATCACGCTCAATCGGGATAATCTTTGGCATATTGACTCCCGGCACCCAGCCACATTCCTCGCGGGGAATCACTACCCCCGCGGGATTAGCCAGCTCATCCGGGCTGTCATGGTTCAAAGGAGCCGCCAGGAGATCCAGTTGCGTACCCAAGTGATTGCCCGCCATCTTGGAGACCAGCTGTGCTAAATCTTGGAACAGCTGGAAATCAGTGCGGGCTTGCCAAGGCGGCAAAATCGCCGCGTTAAAAGTATGCACATAGGGGTGCATATCAGTACTGGACAGATCATGTTTCTCGTACCAGGTGGCGGCAGGAAGCACCACGTCAGAATGCAAAGTGGTAGAAGTGTTACGGAAATCCGCAGTAACTACCAAATCCAACTTACCTTTCGCGGCCTGCTCGCGCCAACGCACGTTACGAGGACGCTGGCTTTCTGGTACTTCCTCCGCCTGGACGTCATTATCGGCGCCGATCATGTGGCGCAAGAAAAACTCGGTACCTTTGGCAGACGACCCCAACAGGTTAGTACGCCAGTTAAAGAGGACACGCGGATAGTTAGCCGGGTTATCCGGATCTTTAGCCGCGAACTCTAACTTTCCGGCAGCTAGTTGTGCGGACACAAAGTCGGCAGGTTTTTGCCCGGATGCTTGCGCTTGCCGTCCCAGCTCCAAAGAAGACCGGTTGAATTGTGGGTATGCAGGCATCCAGCCGCGTTCAGTAGCTTCTAGTAAAGAATCCGCAATGTTTTGCGTGGGAACCTTCGCCGCGCTCGCGGGAGAAGTTAAACGGTCAGTGCTCAGGGAGTCGTAACGCCACTGATCAGTGGTTAAATACCAAAAACCGGTGGAGATCATTTGCCTCGCCGGACGCTGCCAGTCGAGGGCGAAAGAGTATTGCGTCCATCCGGTAATCGGCCGCACCTTTTCCTGACCGACATAGTGCGCCCAGCCGCCACCGTTAACCCCCTGGGTGCCACACATCGAAGTCAGCGCCAAGATAGTGCGGTAAATCTGGTCAGAGTGGAAATAGTGGTTAGTACCGGCACCGAGAACGATCTGGCTGCGCCCTTTAGAATCGAGGGCATTTTGCGCGAACTCGCGGGCAATCCGGATAGTGGCGTTAGCCGACACTCCGGTGATTTCTTCCGCCCATGCGGGAGTCCCGGGGTTGGAGGAATCCTGGTAATCCTCACCCCAAATACCCGGTAGGCCAGTGCGTTTTACCCCGTACTGAGCCAGCAAAATATCGTAAACGGTGGTGACCAGGTATCCGTCAACCTTGCGGATCGGCACTCCCCGTTTAATAGTGCCGGCACCCACGGAGCCACCTTTGTTTTCCCCGGCCACCAGGTCAAAGCGCGGCAAGGTAATTTCAGCGGTTTCTCCGCCCTCTTGATATAGGCTTAGTTGGGCGTTTACCCCCTCCATCTTTAGGTTCCAATGACCTTTACCTTCCGCAGTGAATCGGTCAGCCAAGGTGCCACCTGGATCCTTCACACTGCCGTCGGCATCCATTACCAGGAAACGGAACTCCGGTTTTGGTTTGTCTTTAGTTTCTGCCGGCAGGCTAGACACGTCAGCGGCGCTTAAGAATTTGCCCGGCACTAGTCCTTCGGGGGTTTCTTCTAGTTTAACTAGGAAGGGAGAGTCGGTATAGCTACGCATATAGTCCAAGAAATATGGAGACTGTTTGCCGACGTGGAATTCGTTTAGAATCACGTGTCCCATCGCCGTAGCAAGCGCCCCATCGGTACCGGGATTAACCCGCAACCATTCATCCGCAAACTTGGTGTTATCAGAATAGTCAGGGTTAATCGACACCATTTTTTGTCCGTGGTAACGTGCCTCGGTCATGAAGTGCGCATCCGGGGTACGGGTGAGTGGCAGGTTGGAACCCCAAACCAGCAGATAGGAAGAGTTAAACCAGTCTCCGGCCTCGGGAACATCCGTTTGATCTCCGAATACCTGGGGGCTGGCAACCGGAAGATCTGCATACCAGTCATAGAAGGACAGGTTTACCCCGCCGATTAACTGTAGGTAGCGAGCGCCCGCCCCGAAAGAAACCATCGACATGGCGGGGAGCACCGAGAATCCGGCGATCCGATCCGGACCGTAGTCTTTAATGGTGGCCACGTTGGCGGCGGCCACGATTTCTAGGGCTTCTTCCCAACTGGTGCGCACCATGCCGCCCTTGCCGCGCGCCGATTTATAGGCGGCGGAGGCTACCGGATCAGAAGCGACTGCCCGGAAAGCGTCTACGGGATCAGGATGGGTTTGCTTTGCTTTGCTTTGCGGTAGGCGTCTAGCAGCACCGACCGTACGTAGGGGTGACGGATCCGGGTGGGGGAATATTCGTACCAGGAGAACGCGGCGCCGCGCGGACAGCCACGCGGCTCATAGTCGGGCATATCCGATCCGGTAGACGGATAATCAACTGCCTGCGCCTCCCAGGTGATTAACCCGTCCTTTACGAACACTCGCCAGGAGCAAGAACCGGTACAGTTCACCCCGTGCGTCGAGCGCACCACTTTGTCATGGCTGAAACGTTGCCGGTAGAACGCATCCGCTTCGCGTCCTCCGACCAGGAACATTTGGCGAGCGTCCTGGCTTACCTGCCCACGCCTAAGCTTCGCACCTAGTTTTAATAACGAAGAAACAGCCATTTTATTTTCCTTTAACTATTGTGCTTACTAAGTTTTTCTCCCGAGGACGCGTCCGCGCCCTCGGCAATATTTGCTTATCCGGGGAAGGGTGCGTTCTTGCGGGCGTACTGCCACCAGCAAAGCGCGGAACCGATAACGCAAAAGACGGTGCAACCGTAGAAGAAGACGGCCGGAGAAATCATGGTCAGTGCTACCGACACTACGAACGGCCCGAAGGATGCTACTGCGGCAGTGAATCCGATGGCGCCACCTGCTTGGCGAGCTGGCATAATCATCGGCATCTGTTTGAAGGTGCCGGCATTGCCTAGGCCGGCAAAGAAGAACATCACCAGCATGGCAATCAGGAAACCGTAAAAGTCGCTCATGTCGCGGGGGTTACTTAGGTAGAAGCCGGCAATGGCCAGGGTAACTGCCATTCCCACTCCAGAAATGAAAGTCCAGATCGCTCCGCCCATTTTGTCGCAGAAAGGTCCCCAAGCCATGCGGACTACTGAACCAATCAGCGGCCCTAAGAACGCGAAGGAAGCGCCCGCAACGGCCAGTTTCAGGGGGGACTCGGCGCCGTAATTGTCATTAATGAGCAGGCCGAATACTGCCGATAGCCCCGAAAATAGTCCGAAGGTCATCACATACAGCACCGTCATGTACCAAGTGTTGGCGTTAGTGAAGATGTCGAGCTGCTGGCGAATATTGGCTTTAATTGGTACGTCACGCAGTAGGGTGAATGACAAAATGGCAGCTACGATGCACCAGGGGACAAAGAAGATTGCGGCGTTAGATACCCAAATACTTGCCCCGTCCGCGGTCTGCTGGGGGCTCATCCAGGTGAGTCCGAACAGTGAGAATCCCATTAGCATCGGGCCGACCAGCTGAATGATTGACATCCCGAGGTTCCCGATTCCGGCTTGCAGCCCCAAAGCAGTCCCCGAGAGTCGCTTGGGGAAGAAGTAGCCGGTAGAGGGCATATATCCAGAGAAGGAACCACCCCCGATACCGCACATGAAAGCTAAAGTTAGTAGCCACCAGTAGGGAGTGTTCGGGTTTTGTACCGCGAAGAACCAACCCAACATGGGAATCATATAAAGGATTGAAGACCAGCCCACCAGTTTGCGGGTACCCACGATCGGTGGCAAGAAAGTGTAAATCAAACGTAAGAACCCGCAGGACAGACCGGGCATAGAGGTCAGCCAATAAAGCTGTGCCTTGGTGAGGTCGAATCCGATCTCGTTAAGTTTGGGGGCGATTGCGGAGACCAGGAACCAGACAGTGAACGCCAAGATTAGGGAATAGGTAGAAATCGCCAGGGTGCGCCAGGCAAGACCAGAGTTCCATTTATCCGGATTGTTCGGTTCCCAGTCGGTTAGTACGTATTTAGACTTCTTCGTAGCTTCCATACCTAAAAACTTCCTTTAATGCTGGGTAACCCCTGTAGCCTTTCAGATTTTTACCGCTATTTCCGTGTTATGATGCCTCGCGACAGTATGTGCAGGTTACAGCGATATAGTTTCCTATGATGGTGACCCGGTTTGTGGAAAAATAATCTGGTAATCGCAAGCTTGCATTTGCGTAATTAATAGGAGGGATTCGCCTTGTCAGTAGACCCGCATGCGCATTTAAAAGAGAAAAAACTGCAAAAATTACGCGGCCGTGCCGCAGGTGCGGTAATAACGGTTTCAGACCGTTGTAAAATCGGCGAACGTCCAGATAGGTCGGGGCCGTTAGCGCAAGAGCTGTTGAGTAAGTACGGAATCAATGTTGAGCGAGTACGGGTAGTGAGCGACGGAATCGAGTCGGTGCAAAGTGAAATTCGCGCGGCTATTGCCGAGGGCGCGCGAGTAGTAATCACTACCGGCGGTACGGGGATTACCGAACGCGACCTGACGCCGGAAGCAACTGCCCCCTTGCTGGAGGCACGTCTGGACGGGATTGCCTGGCAAATCTGCCAGCAGGGTCTAAAAGCCACTCCGCTTGCGTCACTTTCGCGCGGCCTGGTGGGAATCACTGCTCGTGGCGCCGCGGGCGCGATCGTTGCCAATGCGCCCGGTTCGCGCGGAGGCGTGCGCGACACCCTTAGCGTCCTCGGCCCGTTATTGCCCCACCTTTTAGAGCAGTTAGATCCCGAAGCTTTCCCCCTGGATTAAATATTCGGGCGCGCCCCCCAAAGGCGCGGGGAAAAGTTTTTCCTCCCGCCCAAAAAATAGGAAAATGACCAAGTCATTTTCCTATTTTTACGCCCGCCTAGCCGACTCGGATAAAACTTCTCCCCGCGCAGCAGATGTCTTCAGTAACCGGAAAGGGAGAAACATGCTTAGCTTGCAGGGGTGGGCTTGTACCGAGGGATAACTAACCGTAGCGGGGGAGTAGATTGTTCCGAGCAGGCGCGGTGGGCATAAGAATTCGGAAAACGGCGCTACGTTTTCCGAATTCTTGGGCAGGAGGGACAATCTACTCCCCCGCTCGACTTGCCCCGGTGTCCTCGTCTAGCTAGCGGGAGATACGTAGTAACTCGGTTACTGGGGGAATATCTGCCGGAGTGTCCACGTCGCGGGCATAGTTAGGGGAAATCTCGCTAGTGGCAAAACCGATTTCACCTAGTAATCCCCGCACTGAACGGTTTAGGGGATTAGATCGCGCCATCTCCATGAGCGCCCTCACGGTAAACGCCCCTAGGACATATTGGGTAACCTCTCCAACTTGCCCTAAAAGAATTTTTTCTTTTCCCGGTTCCTCCTCATTCATCTCCTGGAGTTGCCTGCCCAGCTGCCGCAAAGCAAAACCGGAAAGTGGAGCATCAACCGGGCAAACCCCGATAATATCGGAGGGCGAAAACACGAACGAGTCAGCTAAACGGTGCCAGCCTGCAACTATCCCGGCTGCCGGTCCCGAACCGGGGGGCTCCTCCATAGTGAGGAAAACCTTTTCGGGAACCTCGACTTCCTCGGGCGCCACCACCACGGTGGGAACCTTCGGCAAGAAAGACAGTGTCCAGCTGATAAGGCGATCCCCGGCAATCAGCAGATCAGGTTTACTGCGCCCACCCAGACGTTTTCCCGTCCCGCCTGCCAGCACAATCATCCCATTGAGATGCTGCGGTGAACTAGTCATGATTTACATCCCTCCCGGTAGCATCCTGCTCGCATCCCGGGCGCACCCAAGTTCCCGAGCGTCCGCCTCGTTTTTCCAGGACGTAACACTCGCGGATAGATACCATCTTGTCGACCCCTTTCACCATGTCAATCAGGTTTAAAGCGGCCACGGAGGCGGCGGTGAGTGCCTCCATCTCGATTCCGGTGCGGTCAGCAGTGCGGCAGGTAGCGAGGATCTCTACCCCTTCCTCCGCCAGGTGGAGATCCACCGCGCAATAATGCACCCCAATCGGGTGCGCTAAGGGAAGTAATAGCGGGGTACGTTTGGAGGCCGCGATTCCGCCGATACGCGCCACCGCCAAAGCATCCCCTTTCGGGACTTCTCCGGCTCGCAAAGCCGCCATAATCTTCGGAGAGCACTGCACAAAAGCGCGTGCCCGCGCCTCGCGCACTGTGGGTTGCTTGCTGGTAATATCCACCATATGTGCCTGCCCAGACGCATTTAAGTGAGGTAAGTGCTGTGCCGCTTTGTCTTCCATAACTGTTCCTTCTTCTTTCCTGGTGCCCGGACTGCTCTCTGGTCCTATAAATGTCTCCCTAACAGGGCAACACATCTACCAGACTCCATTGCTCCACTTCGGTTACGTCCTCCGGTACGATTGCCAGCGCATTCGCCTGATGTAGCGAAGCCACAAAGTGCGAACGCGCCCCTAATCGGTGAGTCGGAGTAACCGTGGGGGTGTCTCCTACCCGCTCTGCCTCGGTCAAATGTACCGGCACGAACTGTCGTTTACCGGCAGGGGACTTCCAGGCCACCTTCGTAGTGGCGGCGCGAGTTTGCAGCGCCGCGCGCCCCTGTTTACCAGCCAAAGCAGCCAAAACCGGGCGCACGAATACGTGGAAAGACACGAACACACTGACCGGATTGCCGGGTAAAGTAGCCACATAAACCTTAGCCCCATCAGGAGCCGGAATAGTGCCAAATCCCTGCGGTTTCCCTGGCTGCATCGCCACTTTGGTAAACGCTAAACCTCCCGATAAACCAACTTGTTTAACCACGTCATAGGCGCCAGCGCTCACTCCGCCAGTGGTGACAATCAAATCTGCGCCCTGGGCCGCTTGACTCAGGGTTTTCGCGAACACTTCCGGTTCATCATCGGAACTGTAAACCCCCGACACGACTACCTCTTGGCGGCGCAGCAACGCTTCTAGCAGCACCGAATTCGAGTCTGGGATTTGCGCTCCCTTTAGGCTCGCGCCTGCCGGACGCAGCTCCAATCCGGTAGAGATTACGGCTACTCGCGGGCGGCGATATACCGGTAACTCTGAATAGCCAATCGAAACCGCAGAAGAAAGTGCCGCGGGAGTAAGGACTGTTCCTGCCGTTAGTACCAGGTCACCCACGGCGGCGTCCTCGCCTGCTTTACGCACATTGGCTCCTGCGCGCGGGCAGCGCTCAATCGTGACCTCTTTAGGTAGGTCAAGTGGGCCAGGCGGCAGGGTAGTGTCCTCCACTTTAATCACGGTATCGGCACCGGTAGGCATTCGCGCCCCAGTCATAATCCGGATAGCGTGCCCGGGAGTGAGCTGGTAATCCCCGTTATCGCCAGCGGCAATATCGGCCTCGACTGGCAGGGTTAAAGGCAAGGATTTTTGCGCCCCATCATCCCCGGGTGCGCTGGGCAATTCGGCTGGCCTGGGCGCACCGGCAGGCACCGGCTCTGCGGGTATTTCTGTTTGGGTAGCCGCCGGGATAGGCGTTTTTTCGAGGACGTTAGGCAGATCGCCAGAACGTACCGCAAACCCATCCATCGCGGAATTAGTAAAAGGCGGAACCGGGAAACGGGCAAAAACATCTTCCGCCAAGGTAGCACCCAAAGCCTCCGCAACTGGCATCACCGTAGGTGGAAGCGAATTTACCTGGGCTAATACTTGATTCAGGTACTCATCTACCGGTTTCATGATTATTTATCCTTTCCGGATACCGTTGCTGGCTTTGGGGATCCGTTCCCAAAATGCACCACATTCCACTTTCCACTGGCGGCATCGACGATTAAGAGTTTTCCAATCAGTGGTTCGCCTACTCCCACGATCATTTTGATAGCTTCAGTTGCCAGAATCGATCCGGCCTGCCCGCAAACCGCTCCCAGCACGCCATTTACCCGAGAAGTGGGGGTAGTTCCCGCGGGTGGAGGCGCCGGATACATGTCCCGCAAAGTGAGTCCCTCCGCGAATACTGAAATCTGAAAATTCATCGCTACCAAAGTTCCCCACAGGTGCGGGCGCCCCACCTCGGCGCAAGTATCCGCAAGCAAATATTTAGCGGAAAAATTATCAGTCGCATCAATCACCAAGTCATAAGCGCCGATAATACTGCGGGCATTGTCAGCAGTGATCTTCGGTTCCAATTGCACTCGCACATTCGGATTCAAAGCATGGACAGTAGCCGCAGCTGACACCGATTTTATTTGCCCCAAGCTAGAAGCGGGATGGATTACTTGGCGTTGCAGATTTGATTGTTCGACTCGATCGGGATCAGAAATACCCAAGGTGCCGACCCCGGCGGCACTCAAATAGGCCAGGGCAGGCGAACCTAAACCACCCGCTCCTACCACTAAAACCCGCGCGGCCTGTAGAAAATCAATTCCGCGTTCGCCGATCCCGTCCACGGTGGCGGTGAGGCGATCCCGCTCAAAAACCATGCGCGTCCTTTCCCGTAGCTACTGCCTTATACAATACCGGTAGAGTGCTTCAGGAGGGCGGCAGATGCTATTCGATGTAAAAATGACCGAAGAATCCCTGGCAGATCTGAGTTCATCTATGGGGGTAGCGGGTATTCCGGCCACTAGTGGCGCGCGCGTAGTCTTTAACGGCTGCGTCCGTAACCACGATGGCGGTCAAGGAGTAACCCACCTGATCTATTCTGCCCATCCGGAGGCCGAAAAGTTTCTGGTTAAAGCCGTCCGGGACGCGATCCAGATTGTCCTTTCCGAGGGCGAGGACGCGGTATCTGTCGAGGGTACTGGCGGTAGCGCTGAGAGTTTGGATGCAGTTTTTGTGCGTCACCGGATCGGGCGCTTAGAGATCGGAGAAACCGCCCTGCTAGTGGTAGTTGATGCCCCGCACCGCGCCGCCGCCTTCAACGTGAGCGCCGAAATCGTTGACCAGATCAAGGCGCAGGTGCCGATTTGGAAGGATCAATACTTCTCCAATGGAAGTAACCACTGGTCAAACTGTCCCTAGAGTCCCCGCAGGTTAAAATCTGGTTCTTGTGAGCACCCGGGCGGATTTTGCCTCCCGCCCCGAAATCCGGAAAATGCTCTGGCATTTTCACGGATTTAGCGCCCGAAGCCTACCCTGAGGCATAAATCCGCCCAGGTGCCACAGTGTCCAAATTCTTATGCCCACCGCACCCACTCGGGAAAATCTCCTCCCCCGCTACTGAGCTTTGTTCCTTTCCTTGCCGTTACCCTCGCGTGGGGACAGGTTGACCAGTCTCGAAAAAAGAATTGGTTGTAAATCGGTGAGCTGGTGCGTATCCGAATCCTGGGAATGTGATTTTCTGTTTGTCCTGAGGCACAAATCCGCCCGGGCGCTAGCGCTGTTAGCGCAGCTTTTATGGCTTAACCCAGAGTTCCGGATGGTTAAGGAAGCGCTCGAATCCCAGCAGGCAAGCTCCCTGTGCGGCGGTGAAAGCTCCATGCTGTCCCGGTTTTACGGTTATGCTGGACCACCTGGAGGATAGTAATCGGTATTTCAGCTCCGACATGAGGATTACTTCCATATAGTCAAATAGCTGGGAGAAGTGACCACCCATGACCACAGTGTTTAAATCCAAAAGATTTAATACGTTAGCGATAGTGGTTCCCAGGGATTTCGCGCATAAATCAACAGTCTTTCGAGCTTGAGTGTTTCCCCTAACCATCTGCTCAATTAGGGGATCTACCGACTCATCCAAGGGGAGATTCGCGCGAGTAAACATCGCGTCTAATCCGGCATATTGTTCTAAGCAGCCATTGGAACCGCAACTACACTTCAGGCCACCGGTATCTACGCACATATGCCCAATTTCTCCTGCCCATCCGTGCTGTCCGTAAAATAAACGACCTTCATATATCAATGCAGCACCTACCCCTACACCAGCCGATAAATACAGAAAATCGGAGGTATCGCCAATTTGGCCAGGATTTTTATACAGCACTGAATACGCGGAAGCATCCGCCTCATTTACCACTGTTAGCGGGGTAGCAGCATATTTGTGGGAGGTAAAGAAATCTGTAATTTCAATGTCAATCCAGCCCAAGTTTGGCGCGGTTACAATTCGATGTTTAGCGTCTGAAACTAAACCCGGGATAGCCATTATTATTGAAGCAATACGAACTTCTGTGGGTGCTTTCCACTCTTCTAGCATCTGCACACAGCGCCCTAGTATTACTTTTGGATCAGATAATCGAGCATTAATCGGTTGTGAAACTTTATAGAGTTCCGCGCCAGACAAATCTGTAACCACTAACGAAATATATTGCAAAGCAACTTCAATACCCACAACGCAAAAAGTGCCACTTTTAGCAACCAATGGTGCAGATGGTCTCCCGATTGTGGTGCGAACCGGATCGAGTTCAGTAAGAATGTCTAAACCAATTAACTCATCTACTAGACGAGAGACCGTGGCCCGAGTTAATCCTGTCCTTTGTGCGACCTGCGCTCGCGATACGAATCTGTCTGCCCCCAAAACATTTTCCAGAATAAGAAGTAGATTCTCTTTCCTGATAGTTTGCGCATTTTTCCCAGGTCTCATTTATCACTCCTTGGAATAGAGCATAGAAAAATGCCACCGAACTGGCAATACTTTGCTTTGTAACAATATTTATTCTGCCAGTTCGGTGGCGATTGGTAAATTTTTTATTCTGTTTAGTAGCGTCCTATTTCAGGGTACCCTTCCGCAAGCCGTCCTCAATTTCCTCAAGGGAGCGATTACGGGTTTCGAAAACCTTACTGTGGACAAACCAAATTGCCAGTACGCAAGCTGCTGCGTAACCGAGGAACAAGCTGCCGGTACCGAAACGATTTAGAAGGAAGGGGAAAGTTAGCGATACCACGTAGTTGGCACTCCAGTTGATTACCGCTCCGAAGGAGTTTCCGATACCGCGGATATTCAGGGGGAACATTTCCCCAATCATTACCCACATGACCGGTCCCCAAGTTGCCGAGAAAAACGCGATGTAAATCGTTAACGCGATCGCACAAATATAGGCTGCGATTTGATTATGGCTGGAAAAGTGCATACCAATGCTCATCACTAATAAAGAAACCGCCATACCGACAGCGCCCCAAATAAGCATTTTCTTGCGGTCAATTTTGTCCATTAACCAAATTCCGATTACGGTCACTATCACGTTGAAAACGCCGATTCCGATATGTGCAAGTAACGCTGCCGAAACCCCAAATCCGACATCAGTGAAGATAGTGGGAGCGTAATAAAGTACGGTATTACAGCCCATTATCTGTTGGAAAATCGCCAAGCCAATGGCTGCTATGAGAGCTGGACGGGCAGTCTTGCCAAACAGTTCGCTCCAGGTACCTTCTTCCATATCAACTTGATGCTGAATTTCCTTAATTTTTGTCTCGACTTCGGCTTCATCGCCTTTATACATAGCGCTCAAATAGCGCCTTGCAACTTCAGGGCGACCTACTTTAACTAAGTAGCGAGGACTTTCAGGTAGGATCAATGCCCCAATGAACAAAATGGCCGAGGGAAGCGCTGCGATACCGAGCATCCAACGCCACCCGGTGTAGAAACCAGCGAAAGCGTAGTTAGTGACGTACGCCAGCAGAATCCCGGTCATCACCATCAGTTGGAACAAACCGGTTATGAAACCACGCTTGGAAACTGGCGACATTTCCGATAGGTAGGTGGGAATTAGAGCGGAGGCGGTTCCGACTCCCAAACCGAGGATTAGACGGGAAATAATCAGCACCGCAACCCCTGATGCGATGCCGGATCCAATGGCACCAACGAAGAAGATAATGGAAGCCAGGAGGATGAGGCGGCGTCTCCCATAGCGGTCAGATAGGGGACCGATTATGGCGGCACCCGCTACTGCTCCCAGCAGAACCGAGCTAACTACCCAACCTTGACCCCAGGCATCAAGGTGGAGCTGGTCTTGAATAAATAGAATTGCACCTGAAATAACGCCGGTATCGTATCCGAAGAGTAGTCCTCCTAGGGAACCGAACAGGTATACGAAAGTCATCGAAATTTTATTTTTTCGCATTTTTATCACCGATTATTTGCCGCATCTTTGCAGCTTGCAGAGCTAGTTTTGTAAGTTCCTTTTGGGAACTCGTTTATTGAGAGTGGGGTTGGGTTCAGACAAAATGTCTGAACCCAACCGGCGTGACTAGATGTCAGTTAATAACTAGGCGTCAGCGAGAGCTTTTACCAAGTAGTTGTTCAAAGTAGCCTTGATGGTTTCTAGTTCCCCAGGTTCGTTGGCATTCATCAGTTCAGATTGCGTCTTGTCTAGGGAGTGCTCCTCCAAATCTGCCAAAGTGAACTGACCGTCCTCAATCTTCTTACCTATTCCCTGGTCGAAGGAGGAATAGCGTTTTTGTAGGATTTCATCGATGAAGCCATCCTTTTTTAGCTTGGCGGCAACCAGTAGGCCAGCCGCATAGGAGTCCATCCCCACGATATGTGCTGCGAATAGATCTTCCTCGGTGTAAGAGCTACGCCGCGGTTTCGCATCGAAGTTGAGACCGCCGCGCGGACCAATACTTCCTTCGGAAAGTATTTCCCACATCACCGCAGTAGTTTCGTACAGGTCTGAGGGGAATTCATCCAGATCCCAACCTAATAGTTTGTCGCCTTGGTTGGCATCTAGGGAGCCGAGCATCCCGGCAGAACGCGCAACCCTGATTTCATGCTGATAGCTATGTCCTGCAAGGTTGGCGTGGTTGCCTTCTAGATTGAGTTTGAAGCTGTCGTCCAAGCCGTAGGTCTTGAGGAACGCAATGCTGGTGGCGGCATCGAAATCATACTGGTGAGTGGTGGGCTCTTTCGGTTTCGGCTCAATCAGGAATTGGGAGTCAAGACCTATCTCTTTCGCGTAATCCACCGCAGCATGGAAGAACCTGGCCATATGGTCTTGTTCGCGCTTTAGATCTGTGTTCCACAAGTTTTCATAGCCTTCACGGCCACCCCAGAATACGTAGTTTTCTGCACCCAAACGTTTTGCAATTTCTAAACTGTGTTTAAGCTGGGCGCCCGAGTAGGCGAATACATCTGCAAAGGGGGAAGTTGCTGCCCCGGCTTGGAACCGCGGGTTAGTGAACAAGTTGCAGGTGTTCCAAAGAAGTTTTATTCCAGTTTCCTGTTGACGTTTTTCAATCCGGTCAACTACCTTGTCCAGGTTTTGATTAGTTTCCCGTAAAGTGTCGCCTTCGGGAGCGATGTCGCGGTCATGGAAGCAGAAGTATTCAACACCCAGTTTTTGATAAAACTCGAAGGAATAATCAACTTTGGCTAACGCCAGCTCCAGGGGGTCAGTTAGAGAGTCGTAGGGGCGTTGCGCGGTTCCCTCTCCGAAGGGATCCACCAACCGCTGTTGGAAGCTGTGCCAATAGGCGACTCCGAAGCGTAGCCATTCCGACATTTTCTTCCCCGCGACAACCCTGTCCGGTTGGTAGTAGTGGAATCCTAGTCCTTGTCGTGGATCGTCGTTTCCAACAAAGGGAATAGTATCCGTTTTCCATAAATCTGACATTTAAGTACCTCCTCGTACGAGCCCATCGGTAAGAGTGTTTTTTACACCTGAACCAGAGATAGACTATTTGTTGCGTAACAAAACAAAGCCTAGCACGGAGATAAAACAATTATCAAAGTGAGTTATATCACGTATATATCCTGCGAAAATAGCCTTGACTAATCACTAATGGCTCAATAGCCTATGTTTGAGAATAAAACAAAGTAAGCATCGACGGAGTTGTCTAGCCCAGCGAAGGGTGAATAAGTACGCTCCATGCTATATAGGAGAAAAATGACTTTAGTAGCCGGGATAGATTCCTCAACTCAATCTTGTAAAGTTCTGGTAATCGAAGTAGAAACTGGGAAAATTGTCCGACAAGGGAAAACGCCTCATCCCGAAGGGACTGAAGTAGCACCTAGTTCCTGGTTAGAAGCATTTCGTGAAGCATCTACCCAAGCTGGCGGTCTCAATGATGTCGCTGCGCTCGCGGTTGGAGGACAACAGCATGGCATGGTGTTACTTGATGAAGCCGGAAAAGTGATTCGACCCGCGCAACTTTGGAATGACACCAAGTCAGCAGCAAGCGCAGCGGCATTAATCGAAGAAAAAGGGGCGGATTTCTGGGCTCAGGCGGTAGGTTCCGTTCCGGTTGCTTCCCTCACGGTTTCCAAGTTGCGGTGGCTAGCTGATCATGAAAAAGAAAACTTAAACCGGATCGCGGCAATTTGTTTGCCCCATGATTGGCTAACCTGGAAAATTCGGGGGTCAGGTGATTTACGTGACCTAGTAACGGACCTCTCGGACGCCTCTGGAACCGGTTATGTGGATTGTGAGGACGGATCTTATCGCTATGACATTTTGGCGCATGCGTTGCGAATATCCGAAGAAGAAGCGCGGAAAATAATTCTGCCGCGCATTGCGGACTCCTTCGAAAAAGTAGGTAACGCCAGCGCAGAGTTCGGTGGGGGTATTTTAGGACCCGGGTGTGGGGATAACGCCGGTGCGGCTTTGGGGCTAAACCTTCAGGAGGGAGAGGCTTCGCTATCTTTAGGAACATCCGGGGTAGTGGCGGCAGTTTCTAGCCATCCCCTCCAGGATTCGAAAAGCGGAGTTACCGGTTTCATGGATGCCACCGGAAAGTGGTTACCACTCGCGTGTACTATCAACGGTTCGCAAATACAAGACTACTTTTGCCGAATCTTAGGGATTAACTACCTCGAACTCGATGAGCTCGCTGCCAAGGGTGAAACCGGATGCGGAGGAATGACTTTATTGCCCTATTTTGCCGGGGAACGTACCCCGAATCTCCCTGAAGCAACAGCCAGTATTTTCGGGATGACTCCCGGGGCAATGACTAAAGAGAATTTCGCCCGTCTTGCATTTGAAGGTATAGCTTGCCACATGCGTGCTGCGCTTGAATCTGTGCGAGCTGGTGGGGTCACAGTAAATAAAGCGATGCTGATAGGGGGAGCAGCTAAGTCAGCGGTTTTGGCGCAGATACTTTCTGACATTTTGCAGATTCCGTTACGCCTGCCCGAGCCCGGCGAATATGTTGCTAAAGGAGCCGCCCGCCAGGCAGCAATCGTTGCTGGGGAAATACCCGGGCAAAACTGGGAGCCACAATTCAGTGCTGAAATACAGCCGAAAGAAGAAAATCCCGCGTGGGAACGCTATCTGCCCCTAATGGAAAAATTACTGTAGGTACATCCGCTTGGGCACTGTCATTGCTGCCGTCTCTTTTTCCGGTTCCGACCCTTGGGCGGAAAATAAGTTTTTCCCGCCTAGTGTCACGGGTCTGGCACGGTAAAAGCACTCCGGGGACCCCAATTTCCTCGCTTAAGCGAGGATAGGGAGTTGTAAGGAGAGGCAAATAGCTATGTTTCCGACTAAACAAGGTACCGGCGGCTTGCGTGTCCCTCTCGTATCTTTTACCGGCCGCGACCCTAACGGGCAGCAAGAAGTTTTCCCTCCCGCTGTCGTCCGCGTACAGGGGCGGATTTTGCCTCGCGCCCCGAAATCCGGAAAATGCTCTGGCATTTTCACGGATTTAACGCCCGCAGCCTACCCTGCGGCATAAATCCGCCCCTGCACGCTCAGCGCGTACCTTACGGGAATCTCGTACCAGCTGTACCCCTTGCGTGGGGGCGAAGTTTTATCCGATCAGGCTAGGCGGGCGTAAGAATCGGAAAATGACCAAGTCATTTGCCGATTCTTTGGGCGGGAGGAAAAACTTCTCCCCCACGCACTAGTCGGAGAACTGAAAACTCCTAGCCCCCCGCAAAGGGAGGAAGTACATCCACTTGGCGTCCATCGGCAGATTCTCCGAGGGGAGCATCGCCATCAGCGAGGGCGCCGTCTACTAGGAAAGAACTAACCTCTAGGATCGATGCCAGATCGTTCTTGCTGGCTGCTTGGGCAATTTCTCGCAGAGTCTGGTTGGCAGTTGCCGGAACTCTAGCGCTGTCAACACCTGCTGCCTGGGCAGCACCAGCGAAAAAACGTACGGTGATCACGCTTAGCCTCCGATCTGAGAAAGGGAATAGGTTCTGCGTCCTGACCCTGCTATTTCCCGGTGACCAGCTGGTTTAGCTGCTTGGGCGGTGAGCCAAAGTTGAGCCAGCTCATCGTTAGAGGCACCTTGACGCAAAGGAGTAAGTAAATCGACAAAAGATAAAGAAAACAGGCAGGAATAGACTTTTCCATCGGCAGACAGGCGGGTGCGGTCGCAGGTGGAGCAAAAGGGCGCGGATTCGGAGGCAATAACCCCAATAATCCCGGCAGGATGGTCGCTGCCGGCCGCCACGTTCCAACGGCGCGCCGGAGCCGCCGGGTCAGTTTCAATCGGGGTGAGCGAAAAACATTCCTGCAGACGCGCGAGAATATCGCGGGCATGAGGGCGAGTCGCGGCGGAATCCCCTAAGGGGCCAATGGGCATAAACTCGATCGCGCGCCACTGGAAGTCGCGCCGCAGCGCAAAGCGAACTAGCTCCGGTATTTCCTCTAGGGACTGCTGATCTAAGATCACCGAGTTAAGTTTTATGGGTTTTAGGACGCTACCCGGTAGCTTGTCCAGTGCCGTGGCTACCTCGGGAAAACGGTTACGCTTTGCGAGGGCGAAATACCGTTCGGGATCCAACGTGTCTAAAGAAATGTTGATGCGCCCCAGCCCGGCTGCTATTAATGAATCTAACCGGGATGCTAAACCAATAGCATTGGTAGTCAGGGCAATATCTGCCGGCATCCCCGTCTGTATGAATGCCTGGTGAATCTGGTGGATAATCTCGGCTAAATCGGGGCGTAAAAGGGGTTCGCCTCCGGTTAGACGAACTTTACGAATTCCTAGAGACAGCGCCACCTGGGTTAGTCGCCCGATCTCGGCGGGAGTTAATAAATCCTGGCGGGGAATCCAGCTGTCGGCGTCCTCGGGAAGGCAGTAACTGCAGCGTAAGTTACACCGGTCGGTAACCGATAGGCGCAGGTCTGCTGCTACCCGTCCCCAATGGTCGAGTAGCTGTGACGAAGGCTCGTCACCTCCGGATTCGACGCGCATTACCCCTCCTGCCTGTATTACTCTGCGTGATGCTAGTTGACTAGTCTTCCCAGTTGTCAGCTAGTTCTTGCAGCTGGGCGATAACCTGCTTGGCGTCAGCGCCCTGACCAGCAAGATATCCGGCAAGAAAGGCAGTTAAAGGGGCTCCCGGGCGGGAAGGCCCATGGGCTACGGTTCCAATCAGGGACAGCAGTTCTGATTCCACCGCTTCCAGGGGATTATCCTCCAATTGCAGGTTTGTGCGCACCTGGTCTAACCAGCGATGCATCCGCGCCATCTTTTCTGGGTCGTCTTTCTTGCCGTGGCCGGCCATCATGTTCCCCCTTTCGCTTGCCGCGACCGGATTAAGGCCGCGCATCCGTCTTAAATATTAACGATACCAGGGAAGATAATCTTTGCTAAGGCTTTGTTTTCCGAGGGCGTAGGTCAGGAAAATAGGCGCGGATTTCGAGCAATCATTATTGCTTAGAAGCGGAGGATGCCTCGGAATGCTTCCGTTTTCGCAAAATCTTTCCGAAGTGCGAGCGCAGGCTACCTCCGGCTTTAATCCAGTCATTGATAGCGGAGATCCCCACTGCCAACAGGTAAAGCCCGATTAAAGCTGACATCTGGACGATCATCGGCCAGGCCGTAGGCAGGGGATTGGCGACTGCCGAGAAAACAGCGGCAATCACCACTGCCCACCGCCAGCCTTTGAGCATGGTTTTTGCTGTCATTACCCCCATAAAGTTCAGCGCTACCAAGATTTCGGGCGCCAGGCAGGACAGGCCGAAGGCCAGCACCATCCGCATAAAGAAAGTGATATAGGAATCTGCCCTTAGCAGCATTAAAGCTCCGTCGGGAGTGAAAGAGTTAAGGATAGCAACTGCCTTGGGGATTACCCATATCCCAGAGAGAGCCCCTCCGCTGAAAAGTAATACCCCTACCAAACCAAAACTGGCGATATAGATTTTTTCTTTGCGCTTCAATCCTGGGGCGATAAAAGCGCCAATTTGGAAAATCCACCAGGGCGCGGAAATCAATACACCCAGCCACAGGGAAACCTGAATCCGCATATCAAAGGCGGCGCCAATCGTTTGGAAGTTAAGTTGCGGAGCTTGCTCACTGACGGCCAGTAGTGGTGCCTGCATCCAGTTCAAGGTAGGAGTAACTAAGAACCAGCCACCAATCGAGGCCATAAGTATCCCGGCCAGCGCCAACAGTAGGCGTTTTCGTAGTTCTACCAGGTGTTCGCTTACCCGCATGCGGGCTTGCGGGTTGTTCTTTTTTTGTCCCGGCATCGGGGGTTAGAGAACTATTTGGTTTCCGGCGAATCCGCGGTCTCGGACTGCCCGCTAGCCACTTCCGGAGAGGAAGCCTGTGTGTTCTGCGTGGGCGCCGGAGAAGAAGCCGAAATTTGTGGTGCCGGAGTTTCAGATGTTACCTGCTTGGGATTGTCGTCCTCGCTGAGATCTGAAAGTTCCGACTTGAGGACTTTCGCCGATTTGCCGATATTGCGGGCGATATCGGGCAGTTTGGAAGCTCCAAAAACGAGGATTAACACCAGAATTAGAATTAGAATGTGTGTCGGTCTCACAGGGATGCCCTTCCTTTCTTGCAGACGGCATCGATAATTGCCTTCCCCAATTGTAGCGGGGTTCGCCGGCAAATAGGTGACTCCTATCGACAATAGCTAAAACTTCCCCGGTTAACCAGCAAATTTAAGGGGTAAATAGCGCTAGGTAGGTTAATGCTGTTTAGCTCCGCGATAATCGTCCTCCAAACGGGGTAATCTGAGGGCGGGAGGCAAAACGTGAGCGAGTTCATTGAGGAAGAAATAGCGGGAGCCCAGGCCGTAGCGGATTTGATGGCGGGGAAGAAAACGATTGTGGTGGCGGGAGCCGGCATGTCCACCGACGCCGGGATCCCGGATTATCGCGGAACTGGTTCGTCGGGTATGCCCACCGTAGATATGGATCAGTTTTTAGGTGAGCTGTACTGGCAAAAATGGGTGTGGCGGCGTAATCAAGAAACCTGGAAAACGGTAGCGCGGCTGCAACCTACCCCGGGGCATCAGGCTTTAGCGCGGCTAGAGGAGACGGGGCTGATTAACTGCATCGCCACCCAGAACGTAGACGGCTTAGACCGGAAAGCGGGTTGTAAGAATGTGCAGCTGCTGCACGGCAGTTTTGAGGAGGTTCAATGCTTAGGGTGCGGAGCAGTATTTTCGCGTGACCATATTGACCAGGAGCTACGCAAACTTAATCCGGATGTAAAAGACGATCCCGATCCTAAAAATGTGGCAGTGCTAGCGGCAGCCGATGAGCAGGCAGCGCGTGCCTGCCAGTTCAACCTGCTGTCTTGTCCGCGTTGCGGCGGGACCATTAAACCGGGAATCGTGTTTTTCGGAGAATCCCTGCCCGGCGAGGCCATGGATCGTTCTTTCGCGGCGGCACGGGAAGCTGACGTGGTGCTGGCGGTAGGAACTTCCCTGGCGGTGCTTACGGGGCTGTGGGTGTTGCGGGAAGCCTGGGGAACCGGCGCCAAAGTGGCGGTGATTAACCGGGGACCTACGGCTGCAGATTCCCTCGCCGACGTGCGGGTATCTGGCGGCGCCTCTCAGGTACTAACCCAAGTAGCAGAGATCTTGCTGGATTAGCGCAGAGCAAGTAGTAACCACAGGTCGACTGTCGTGATCTGTGGGCTAATGTCGAAAGGCGCACGCCCAGCAAGTGCACCCTGATCGGAAGCCCACAGGGAGCCTCCCGGCGAAATGATAAGGGAGCTTAAATGCCTAGAGCCGGTTCCACGCGCTCCCTCCTGCGCATATGCGGAACCGACTCTAGGTTGTAGTTTAGGGGTTATCTTGACACACGTTCCCCTAAAATAGCCGGAGCGACCGGCTTATATAAGTATAGCAAAAAGATGGAAGAAGCCTAATCTTTTTCATATGCTACAAGTCATAAAATGCTACACCCTGTAGATTTATCCGTCGCTAAGGTTACGGAGTTTTAAGAACTCTAAGCTAATGACAGGCTAGAATAGCATTCGACGTTAATTAACTTTCAGGAAGTCGCGATGGAAATCTTTTCTCCTTTTCATTACCTGCCGGTAGCAGATTCTTCGGCAGACGTCTCCACTTTGCTTTCTGCGCTAGCTAAACAAATGACCGGGGACGCAGATCTCCCTCCTAATCTAAATCGCACTCGCCTGAAAAAATCGCAAGTACTTTTCCCTTTCCCCAAGAGTACGGGTCGCCCGAAGGGACTGGCAGACTATGAAACCCGTAAGCGTCAAGTGCCAGAATCCGCGGTCTTAGCCTTGCCGGCACCGGCAGGCGGTGCCGTTATTTGTTACTCGCAGCTCAGTATTAAAAATATGGCGGAAGCAGTAAATTCCGCGGTAGGTAGGCCGGGACGTTGGATTCTTACCGCTCCAGTCACCGAGATTGACGGCATGATGATCCTGGCGCGAGCCATTGCGGTAAATATTCCTCCGATTATTGCCGCCAAAACCGCACCGGCTAGCGCCCTCGAGATTGTGAGGGCCGTGGAGCGAGCGAAGGATCGCAGCGACAAAGATCAGGCACCTATCTATATGCAGATTACTAAGGAGCAACTCACTCAGCTCCTGGAAATTCCTCCTGCACAGCGCAGCGCTCTGAGCGAGGTATCAGTACTGATAGTTACCGGTTTAACTAGTCACGATCGTCTAAGGCGCGCCGCGAGAGAAGCGGGAATAGATATTATTCCCGGCTACGGGATCCCTGAATCGTGTGGACTATGCGTGCTGGATGGCAAACCAGTAGCCGGAGTGCACGTAGCTACTATTGGGGATCGGATTTGGCTTTCTGGGATCTGCATGATGGCCGGTTATCTGGGTAAACCTGGACAGGTGGAGTGGGTTACGCGAGGACGGCGGCGTTGGATGCGTAGCAAAGACGCGGGTCATATGCGCGGGTCGCGTCTAGTCGTGGACGGAAAAATGCGCGATGTAATAGCCACTGCGGGAGTTCATATCCAAGCCTCCTTGGTGGAAAGAGTAATTCAGGATCTACCGCAAGTTGACCAGGTAGTAGTGGTGGGAGTACCAGATCCGAGGTGGGGTTCCCTGGTTACTGCAGTCATCAAGCCGGCACCAGATATCGCGGAGCAGCTGCTAAATCCTCAGCATAATTTAGCGGTAAAACCAGCCGTTTCGGCAGGGCTTTCACGCGGATCCGCCATAAAAGTTGATGCTAAAAAAGTACGAGACCTGGCCGGGCTTCCTTCTACGGAGGTAGAGGAATCGAAGCCGCAACTAACTCCCTTGGAAGCGGCGATGGCCGCAATGGCCGCCAAGATCAGGGGAGCCGATGTGGATGTGGTTGCCGCCGCAGAAACCGGGGAACTGCCGGCCGGAATCTACGAGGTGGCGCGGGGAACCGCTAATCCCACTTCCGAAGGAGAGATTGTCTTTCCAGCTGCCGATGCTGCCCCCGCGACCCCGGTAACTCTGCCCGAGGATCTAGAGGGCGATTTAGAAGAAATGGAAATCGCGGCAACTGAGATCACGGGGAGCAGCAACCGTCCCGAAGTGGGAGACCGTCCCCATAGCGCCACGGTTCCTACCGAGGATGAATCCGAACCATCCACCGATTTAGCGATGCTGGTGCGAGCCTTGGTGACCGGCCAGCTGGATCGGGCACATGCCCCCCGCGCCCTCGTCCTTGTAAATGAAATTCCTACTGATCTGCAAGGAAATCTTGATCGCAGCGCCTGCCGGCAACTGGCTACCCAGCGAGTCGCAGCCGGGGAAGCTTGGATTAGATAATCCGGCGACAGTCAAAGAAGTTTCATTACTGTGAAAACGAAGAAAAGCGATAATGCACCGCGAATAGAAAGGAATCTAAGCCGTAATGGCAACTGGTTCACAATGGATTGAAGCTGCCCGACCGAAAACCTTACCCGCCTCCCTGGCGCCGGTGATTATGGGAATTGGCGGGGCAATTGGCCTGGGACACGCCTCGCTAGGAAAATCAGTATTAGCCCTGTTAGTCGCGTTATCCTTCCAGGTAGGCGTGAATTTCTCTAATGACTATTCCGATGGAATCCGCGGCACCGATGCGAGCGGAAAACGGGTAGGGCCCCAGCGCCTGACGGGTGCGGGATTGGCCGCCCCCCGTACGGTGTTACTGGCGGCCTTGAGCTGCTACGCCTTTGGAGGGATTTGTGGAATTGCCCTGTGTATCTGGGCAGGTAGCTACGGCTTGATTGGGCTCGGGGTGCTGGCTGCCTTGGCGGCTTGGTTCTACACCGGAGGTAAACATCCATACGGCTATTTGCCCGGGATATCCGAAGTGATGGTGTTCGCCTTTTTCGGTCTTTTGGCGGTGCAGGGAACTATCTGGGTGCATGCCCATATGTTGCCGTGGCGCACCTGGACAGCGGCCAGCGGTATCGGACTGCTTTCTTGCGCCCTCTTGCTAATAAATAATCTGCGAGATATTCCCGGAGACCGCCAGAGCGGAAAAAATACGCTAGCGGTGAAGTTAGGGGATAAAGGCTCACGCTACCTGTTTGTTGCCTATCTTTATGTGGCTTTGGTGCTGGGGGTAGTATCCTTCAGCGTCCGTTGGGAAGCGCTACTATTTGGCCTCGCCCTGGTGATTTGGGTGAGTTATCCGCAGATGAAAGTGTTGCAGGGAGCGCGCGGGAAAGAGCTAATAAAAACCTTGAAACAGGTGGGGCAAATCACCTTGGGGTATGGGCTGGCTATCGCGGTTCAGTGGGCTTTCCACGGTATTTAGACAGACCAAAAAATTTATAGTTGTTAGGCTGGGAACATGGCTGCGGTAGTTATTGCCCTCGTACAGATTCTGCTAGCGGTATACGCGCTAGTAGATTGTTTGCGCACGGATAAATCTGATCTCCCCGGGCGACTTCCGCGGGCGTTTTGGCTGTTAATTATCATTGTCTTACCGCTTTTTGGTCCGCTCGCGTGGATCGTGATTTCTTGGGCGAGCAAAGCCGAAAGCGCTGACGGCAGGATAGAGATTCCCCGCAATCCACTGGACATTTTCCGAGGAAGCGGGCAGGGTTCCCGCTCGCAAGAAGTAGAGATACCCCAGGCGCCAGACGATAACCCCGATTTCCTGTTCTCATTAGAGGCAAAGATGCGGCGGGAGAAGCTGGCACGGGAAGCCGAAGAAGAGGCGCAGCGGCGAGCTGCGAAAAATCAGCAGAATCGCGATAATGGGCATGACGCCGCTGGCAGCGGGGAAAATACCTGGGGAAACGGGGAAACTACCTCAACAGAGGGCACCGGCGAGGACGAAACCGACCCGGACGCGAACCCTCCGGAAAAGCCTTCCGCTCACGATTAAAGCGCGACCAGTGCTCTGCGTAGCCACAGTAACTGCACTGGCCGGGTCATTTTCAGCCAAATACTCTGCGCATTATGGGCTCGGCAGGCGTTTAGTTTCCTTGATTTAAAGTGGCGGCGGAAGTTCCCGGTACCATATCGGAAGCCTGAGCTAATAGCGGAGCCGCCGGTTCGCAGTAGTCCAAACTGATCAGGGTGTTTCCTAAGAAAGTCAGAGAAGTAAGCGAAGCTAAAGCGCATTGGCGCCGAGTAGGAATATGCGCGAGCGGGCGACCTTCCACAAACAGGCGGAAAGACCAGATAGGCAGCTGGTGAGACACCACCAAGATTTCGCGAATCGCAGCGCCATCGGCGGAGCGGCCCAGGCGGGAAGGATCGGTAATCGGCAGGTGGAGAGCAGAACGCACCGCTTCGGTAACCCGGCTGGCCTGGACGGCGTAAGGCTCACACCAGGAAGGACGGAAAACATTACGGTAGCGCGGCCAATTGCGTGGGTGAAACAGGGCGGCGCGGTTACCGTTAACCACTTCGCCCTCGAACATATTCATCGACTCTAAAAGCCGTTTATCGGTGTGAATAGGCAGATCGAATAGCTTAGAGACCGGAGTAGCAGACTCGACCGCGCGCTCCAGGGGCGAGGAAACGATAGCCTCTAAATAGGCGCCCTTTTCCAAGAGGTATTCCGCGCTCATCTGCGCCATTTGCTTGCCGAGATCGGTTAGGTGATAGCCGGGAAGGCGTCCATATAAAACCCCATCCGGATTATCAACTTCGCCGTGACGCATTAGGTGAATCGTGGTTAGGTTCTGCATATCCTCCACCCTAGCAAACCGGTTTTGCTGACTAGGGTGCGCAAAACCTAGCTAGACCGTTAGGCTAGAGGCGTGAGCGCAGAACCGAAGGTAGCAGCCTTCTTCGATCTTGACGAAACCGTGATTCGGGGAGCTAGTTCCTGGATACTCACTCGCGAGCTTTTTAGACACGGGTTTTTTGGGATTTCCGACCTATTCTTTGCCGCGCGTCACGCCTTTCTCTATGTGGTGTTGGGAGAAGATCAAAAGCGTATCGAACAGGTAAAAACTCGGGCTTTACAGGTGATGGCCGGGCATACTTGCGAAGAGATTATGACCATTTCGCAGCGGGTATGCGACCGATTAGAGAAAAAGCTTTTCCCGCAGGCACAAGGACTCATAAAACGACATCAGGCAGCCGGGCACGATATTTGGTTGATCTCCGCCGCGCCCTCGGAACTTCCCCAAATGTTGGCCGAGCGGCTGGGGATTACCGGAGGCATCGGCACCCAAGTTGCGGTGAAAGGTGGGATTTACGAGGCGCGGCTAGCATCCGAACTTATGCACGCCCAAGGCAAGCGGGATCGGGTGGAGGCGCTGGCGGCAGAGCGCGGCTACGACCTTCAATCCTGTTTTGCTTATTCAGATTCCGATAACGATATGCCGCTACTAACCCTGGTGGGCAAGCCTTCGGCTATTAATCCTGATATTTGGTTGCGGGTGCGCGCCTTGCAGCGCGGGTGGCCGGTGATCGATTTTCGCCGTCGCTCCCGGATCAGTAAAGCCCTGCAAAAAGCCAAGGCCAAGCGGCGCGGTTTTAACCTGGTTGGATTGGGGCAACGTTTCTGAGTAACCTGGCAAATGCCTACTGAGAAGGAGCCATTTTGAGCGAAAAGAAACCGCCGGCAGCCGCTGGTCTAGATAAGCAGCCCGAAGAAGTATCTGGAATGTTTGACCAGGTGGCCGCCCGTTATGACTTGACTAATGATGTGATGACTTTCGGGCAGCATCGGATTTGGCGGCGCTGTCTGCAGCAAGTGGTGGCACCGCGACCAGGGCAAAAGATTCTAGACATCGCCGCTGGCACCGGTACTTCTTCCCTGAACTTTCACCGGGCAGGCGCCGAAGTTACCTGCTGCGATTTTTCGGCAGGCATGGTAGCGGAAGGGAAAAGGCGCCATCGCGAACTTAACTTTGTTGTCGGTGATGCCCATGACCTACCTTTCGCGGATCAGTCTTTCGACACTGTTACCTGCTCTTTCGGTTTTAGGAATATGCATGATCCGGCGAAGGCGCTGCGGGAACTGGCGCGAGTAACCAAGCCGGGGGGAAAGCTGGCGATTATGGAGTTCTCGACCCCGCCCTCATCCCTGATTTCCCGGCTCTACGAGCTGTATATGCGCAACGTATTGCCCACTGCCGGACGCCTGGTCTCCTCAGATTCAGATGCCTACACTTACCTGTTTGATTCCATTTTGGATTGGCCAAACCAAGAGACTTTGGGGCACCTAATCCAAGAAAATGGTTGGGGTGAGGTCTCTTATCGCAATCTAACGTTAGGAACGGTGGCGATTCATCGCGCATTTAAAGAGAACTAATAGCTGATTACTCGGATAACTACGAATGGCTATGACCGGGAAATATGGAGATTTCCTGAAAGTCGTATCTAATTAAGTAATAAATCCCTTGCTTAATCACTTAGAATATGTCATGGACTTAGGTCCTGGAGAAATTAGGTTTGCCAGCGTAAACCCCTGTGGCTTTAGGCAAATAAAAAAGCAGGTTAGCCTAGGACAGGCGTGAGGAGGCTGCCTAAAATCCTCGGTTTGCCTACCGACATCAAGGTAGAGGCAGGAACGAAACATGGCACGGGAGGGGCGTTCAGGCATGGCGGATCAGCTTGCAGGCGATCGCTGTCAGGTGCTGGTAGTGGGTGCCGGCCCGGCAGGGGCAGCCACGGCCTATCACCTAGCTAAAGCCGGCATTGACGTCCTCGTGTTAGAAAAATCTGCTTTCCCACGGGACAAAATTTGCGGTGACGGTCTAACCCCCGGAGCAGTTAAAGAAATTTTGGCGATGGGGATTAATCCCTTAGCAGAAGGATGGCAGCCCAACTACGGGTTGAGCGTAATCGGGGGCGGACATCGGATTACCTTGCCGTGGCCGAAAAACGGATCCCTGCCCGCCTATGGTCTTACCCGCCAGCGCACCCAGCTAGACCACCGGCTAATTAAACAGGCAGTGTCCGCGGGCGCCCGGCTGGTGGAAAATACCGTGGTTCAGGACTTACTCACCGATGGTGATGGATATGCCCGCGGGGTCAGCGCCATAAAGCGCGATCCTAAGACTCGCAACAAACAGGAAGTCAGTTTCAGCGCGCAATACGTGGTGGATTGTTCGGGAGCGAATGCCCGGCTGGCTTCGCGGCAAGGGCGCACTCCCCTCAAGAATCGTCCGCTAGCGGTAGCTGCGCGGGCGTATTTCCGCTCTCCCCGGGGCAATGAAACCATGATGGAATCGCATCTAGAGCTGTGGGATGGCAAACCCGGTAAATCCAATTTGCTTCCCGGGTACGGTTGGCTATTCCCGATGGGTGATGGGCTGGTCAACGTGGGATTAGGGTCAGTATCCTCGGGAGCCCAATCCACCAAGTTGCCGTACAAACAGATCTTCCAGCGCTGGGTCGCTAATCTGCCCGAGGAATGGGGACTGACCGAGGAAAATATGGTGGGGTCGCTGCGGTCTGCCCCCTTACCAATGGCATTTAATCGCAAACCGGCTTACGAAAATGGACTACTTTTGGTCGGTGACGCTGCCGGAATGGTATCTCCTTTCAACGGGGAAGGAATCGCCCCGGGGATGTTCGCCGGACGGCGCGCCGCTGACGCTTTAATCCAGGCACTGGGACGTACCACGCGCGCACAAGCAGAACTCGCCCTCCGGGAATACCCTCGTGACCTGCAAGATCAATACGGGGGTTACTACAGTTTGGGTCGTGTGTTTGTGCGTCTGATCGAGAATCCCAAAATTATGCATGCCTGTACGAAGTACGGGTTGGATAAACCGGCGCTGATGCGCTTTGTCCATAAGATGCTTTCTGATGGTTATGAACGCCGCGGCGGAGTAGCCTCCGACAAGATGCTGCGAATTCTGACTAAGGTGGTAATACCGTCATGAAGAACATCGGTCAGAAAGAACAACTAATCCGGAATCTAACCGGAAACTACAGCAGTAACTTCGCTAAAGCTAGCGGAGCGGATAAAAAGGATGTGGAGGCCAAATGAGTCCATCGGCATCACTGTTAATCATGGGTGCGGTCGCGATTGTGCTGGCCGTCGGCGGTTTGGTACTGTCGGCAGTTCTCGGCCCGGGGCGCAAGACCCGCACCAAACTGGCGACTTATGAATGCGGGATTGATCCCAATGTTCACGAGGACGCTCGCGGGCGTTTCCCGATTAAGTACTACTTGATTGCGATGACGTTCATTGTCTTCGACGTGGAAATGGTGTTCCTATACCCGTTCGCGGTATCAATTGGGCATTTTGGTCAGGTGATGGCCATTCCGGTATTGATCGACATCCTACTGTTCATTGTGTTGGTGCTGGTGCCCTATATTTATGAGTGGCGCCGCGGCGGACTGGACTATTAAGAGAGAGGTACAGGAGGTACAGCATGTCTTTTGATAATGAGCTGCCGGCAGGAGTCGCCCTCACCAGCCTGGACAAGTTTATGGGTCTTAACCGTAAAGCTAGTGTCTGGCCGGTGACTATGGGGCTAGCCTGCTGCGCTATCGAAATGATGGCCACCGGCACCCCGCGCTTCGATATTTCCCGTTTCGGGATGGAAGTTTTCCGCGCCTCTCCGCGGCATGCAGATCTGATGATTGTATCGGGCAGGGTTTCCTGGAAGATGGCGCCGATTATCCGCAATTGCTACGATGCCATGCCGGAGCCTAAATGGGTTATTTCCATGGGTGCCTGCGCTTCCTCCGGCGGGGTATTCAATAACTATGCGGTAGTGCAAGGCTGCGACCACGTAGTTCCAGTTGACGTCTATCTGCCCGGGTGCCCCCCGCGTCCCGAAGCCCTGATCCACGCGATTATGGTGCTGTGGGATCAGATCCACTACCGCACTCCTATTACGCAAAAAGAACGGCTGGAGATCGCCCGTAAAGCCGAAAAGGCGGCCTTGGAAGCGACTCCTACCTCCCAGATGAAAGGACTGTTGGCGTGAGCGAAGACGACAAGACAGTAGTCCTCCATTCCGATGTTGAGGACGGGCCAGTAGCAGTCGAGGTAACCGCTCCGCGCGGTTTTACGGCCGGCTCAGATATGGGTACCCGCCATGGTCTATTCGGGGTACACGATGACGGTGACACCACCGGTTTCACTGAAATGCAATTGCGTCGCCAGATGCCGGCTGAAAGCGGACGTCCCTATGGCTCTTGGTTCGATGAAGTGGTGGATATTTTAGAAGAGCTTATCGAACAGTCTGACCTGGAAATATCGCAGGTAATCGAGCGAGTGGTAGTCGACAATGATGAACTGACTATTTTTATCGCCCGCCAGCACTTGCCACAGGTCGCCAGATGGCTCCGCGACGATCAAGATCTGCGTTTTGAGCTATGCCTGGGTGTTAACGGCGTGCACTATCCGCATGACACCGGGAAAGAGCTGCACGCAGCCTATATGCTCTTTTCCGCAACCCATAACCGCCAGCTGCGTATAGAAGTTACCTGCCCGGAATCTGATCCTCGGATTCCCTCGGTGGTAGCTACCTATCCCGGAAATGACTGGTGGGAGCGCGAAACCTGGGATCTGATGGGGATTATCTTTACCGGTCATCCCGGTTTGACCAGAACTGCTTTACCCGACGACTGGGTAGGACACCCGCAGCGGAAAGACTATCCGTTAGGCGGTATCCCGGTGCAATTTAAGGGCGCGACAGTTCCGCCCGCCGATTCTCGGAGGTCATACAGCTAAATGAAATACACTGACGAAAAGAACAGCCCCCTGCTCCGAGCTGCCGGTCCCGCCCTCGACAGTCTAGTAACCGAGGACACTCCGCAATACGATCTGCATGGCGGAGACTGGGAAGAGATGGCTTCCGAAGTCGAAAAACTCGCTAATGAGCGGGTCGTGATGAATATCGGACCGGTTCACCCCTCGACCCACGGGGTGTTACGCCTGATTGTGGAACTCGATGGAGAATACGTTCGCGATGTACGGGTGGGAACCGGATACTTGCATACCGGTATCGAAAAGAACATGGAATACCGTACTTGGACGCAGGGGGTTACCTACTGCACCCGAATGGACTATGTAGCCCCCTTCTTCCAGGAAGTCGCCTACTGCTTGGCAGTAGAAAAACTTCTAAAGAAAACCGCTGAAATCCCGGAGCGGGCTAACCTAATCCGCATCCTAATGATGGAGTTAAACCGGATTGCCTCGCATGTGGTGGCCATCGCCACCGGTGGTAACGAGCTCGGTGCTACCACCATGATGACTATCGGGTTCAGAGGCCGCGAAGAAATCCTGCGGATCTTCGAACAGATCACCGGTTTGCGTATGAACCACGCCTACATTCGTCCCGGTGGGGTGGCACAAGATTTGCCGCCTGGGTGCACCGATTATATTCGTGATCTGCTCCCCAAGACCCGCCGTGATATCAACGAGCTGCAGGATCTAACTTTGCAAAACCCGATCTTTAAGGCTCGTTTCTGCGATGTAGCGGTTTTGCCTTTATCGGGACACATGGCGATGTCTATGACCGGTCCTTCCGTGCGGGCAGCTGGATATCCCCTGGATATGCGGAAGATGCAGCCCTATTGTGGATACGAAAACTTCGAGTTCGATGTTCCCGTAGCTGACCAGTCCGATGCTTATAACCGGACTGTGGTTCGCTTCGACGAATGTTACGAATCCTTGAAGATTATCTACCAGGTGCTGGATCGCCTTGACGAAACTGAGGGCGAACCGGTCATGATTTCCGATCCGCAAATCAAATGGCCGGCACAGCTGAGCGTAGGTACCGACGGGCAAGGTAACTCTCCCGAACACATTAAAGAGATCATGGGTAACTCCATGGAATCCCTGATTCAACATTTCAAGTTGGTGACCGAAGGCTTTAGAGCACCGGTTGGCCAGGCCACGCAACTGGTGGAACACGCTAAAGGCGTAATGGGAGTACACGTGGTCTCAGATGGGGGCACTCGTCCCTATCGGGCGCACTTCCGTGACCCCAGCTTTGCTAACCTGCAGTCCTTATCCCTAATGGCACAAGGCGGTACGATCTCTGACTTGATCGTCACGCTGGCCAGTGTGGATCCCGTCCTGGGAGGTGTCGATCGCTAATGAGTTTTTACGATTTTGAGGTCGAGCAAAAGTTCCGTGCAGAAGCAGCGGAAATTATTGCTCGCTATCCACAGGGGCACGAACGCAGTGCTATGATCCCGTTGCTGCACCTAGTGCAGAGCATCGACGGATACGTCACCACCAACGGTATCGGACTAATCGCCGATATTCTTAACTGCCAACGGGCGGAAGTCAGCGCGGTTGCCACCTTCTATACCCAGTTCAAACGGCACCCTAACGGCGAATACACCGTGGGGGTATGCACCAACGCCCTCTGCGCCGTCCTCGGAGGGGATAACATCATGGAGACTCTAGAAAAAGAACTAGAGGTCGGAAATGATGAGACTACCGCTGACGGCAAGATTACTCTTGAGGCACTGGAATGCAATGCTGGCTGCGACTATGCGCCGGTAGTTATGGTTAACTGGGAGTTCTTTGATAATCAAACTCCCGAATCAGCGGTGCAATTGGTGCGCGATATTAAAGCTGGAAAACCGGTGCATCCCACGCGAGGATCCGAGGCGGCTCCTACTTTCAAAGAGGCCAGCCGGATCTTGGCCGGATTCCCTAATCCCGAGACTGCAAATCAGGGCGTGGCTGCCGGTCCCGCCAGTTTGTGGGGACTAAAAGTAGCCGAAGAACAAGGTATGCAAGCCCCTGACCCCGGGCAGTTTGGAGAACCTGAAGCCGCTCAAGTTGGGGATACAGCTTCGGGCGGTGCTGCTAATGAGGCCGGAAAAGATCCGGTCGGCAAGGAGCATTCCTCTGCTGATCATAAGGAGGCGGACAAGTGAGCGAAAACGGAAAGTCTGAGATCCGCCGGGTTCCGCTGACCCCGATTATCACTAAACAGTATCGGGAGCCGGAGAGCTGGACGCTGCAGGCCTACCAGAAAACTGGCGGTTACGCCGGCCTGGAAAAAGCCAAGCAAATGGAACCGGCGCAAATTCTGGATGCAGTTAAGCAAGCAGGCGTGCGCGGACGTGGTGGTGCCGGGTTCGGTACTGGTCTGAAATGGTCATTCCTGCCACCCGATGACGGCGGTCCGCGTTACCTGACCGTTAACTGCGACGAATCCGAGCCGGGTACCTGCAAAGATATCCCGATGATTTTGGCTAATCCGCACGCGGTTATCGAAGGGGTGGCCATCACCTGCTTGGCTATCGGTTGCGATCACGCTTTTATCTATATCCGGGGCGAAGTCGTTCACGCCTATAACCGCCTGCTAGTGGCAATTAAAGAGGCCGAAGATGCCGGGTTATTGGGTGATCTGAAGCTGATTGCCCACGCCGGTGCTGGTGCCTATATTTGCGGGGAAGAAACCGCACTGCTGGATTCCTTAGAGGGCAAGCGAGGGCACCCCCGTTTGAAACCGCCCTTCCCGGCAGTCAAGGGGCTTTATGCTCGTCCTACGGTAATCAATAACGCTGAAACGATTGCCCAGGTATCTACGGTGTTCCGTAATTCGGTGGAATGGTATGCCTCGATGGGACAAGACAAATCTCTAGGTTACGGCATGTTTAACCTGTCCGGACACGTTAAACATCCGGGTCTTTATGAGGCACCGTTTGGAATTACCATGCGCGAACTGCTGGAATACTCCGGCGGGATTCGCGAGGGGCACACCTTAAAGTTCTACACCCCGGGTGGATCCTCGACTCCGCTATTTACCGCCGATGACTTAGATGTCCCCTTAACTTACGAGGACGTGGCATCCGCCGGATCCATGCTGGCAACCCGCGCCCTGCAAGTCTTTGATGAAACTACTTCCGTAGTACGGGTAATTAGCCGTTGGACTGATTTCTACCAGCATGAATCCTGCGGTAAATGCACCCCCTGCCGTGAGGGTACCTATTGGATGAAACAGATAATGCACCGCTTAGAGGCCGGCAAAGGCCAAGAGGGCGATGTAGACCTGCTTTACGATATTGCCGGCAATATCGCGGGACGCAGCTTCTGCGCCCTCGGTGATGCAGCGGCTACCCCGGTGCGTAGCGGAATCGACAAATTCCGCGAAGAGTTCGAGGCCGGATATACGACTCCCTGGTGGGAGGCATTCCCGCCCGCCGCCTCGGAGGTTTTTAATAAAGGAGGCGCCCTGTGAGTGAGCAAGTCCAAATCAATATTGACGGCCAGGACATTGAGGTCGCTAAAGGTACACTGCTAATTCGCGCAGCCGAAAAACTAGGAATCCATATTCCGCGGTTCTGTGACCATCCGCTGCTAGACCCGGCAGGAGCCTGCCGGCAATGCCTGGTAGAGGTGGCGATGCCGGGACGTGATGGGGTAGTTCGTCCCATGCCCAAGCCTCAGCCAGCCTGCACGATGACCGCGATGGCCGGGATGGAGATAAAAACTGCCGCGACTTCGGAAGTAGCGCAGAAAGCTCAGCACGGGATTACCGAATTCCTGTTGATTAACCACCCCCTGGATTGCCCGATTTGCGATAAGGGCGGGGAATGCCCACTGCAAAATCAAGCCATGTCGCATGGCACTTTGCATACCCGCTTTAGTGATGAAAAGCGGCTGTGGCCAAAACCGGTAGAGCTTACTAGCCAGATTTTGATTGACCGGGAACGCTGCGTGCTGTGTCAGCGCTGTGTGCGGTTCGCTAACCAGATTGCGGGCGACTCTTTCATCGCTTTGCAAGGACGCGGGGGCGGTTCCTCTCCCCGTGACGATCACGATTTCATGGGTGAAAACATTGGCGCCTTTGACCAGGAGGTCTTGGGGATTTCCGATTCTGACGGTTCTCACCCGAGCCTTCGCCTCAACCCCGGTGCTGAAGCGTTTTCGGACTCTCACGGCAAACCTGCTCCGCTTTCTTCCCCGGCCGCCATCGGCGCTGGCGTGGACGAGAAAGACCAGGCAGGCAGGCTGTTTAGCTCCTATTTCTCGGGCAATATCATTCAAATCTGTCCGGTAGGGGCACTGACCTCAAAACGTTATCGCTTCCGGGCACGGCCTTTCGATTTGGTTTCCACCCGGGGAGTCACCGAACAGGACGCTTCTGGTTCTGCTTTGCGCACCGATATTCGTCGCGGAACCATCACCCGACGCCTAGCGCAAAAGGATCTGGAGGTAAACGAAGAATGGATCACCGATAAAGATCGCTTTGGTTACCAGTGGCAATTCCAGTCTTCCCGGATTAAAACTCCGCTGGTGCGCGAGGACGGGAAACTGGTTCCTACCTCGTGGTCGGATGCTTTTGATCGCGCCGCTAAGGGACTGGCAGCAGCTGGGAAAGGAAAAGTTGGTTTCCTCCCCGGTGGCAGGCTAACTTTCGAGGACGCCTACACCTGGTCAAAGTTTGCTCGCGTTGTTTGCGGAACTAATGATATTGATCAGCGCACCCGCGCGGCTGGCCGGGAAGAAGAAACTTTCTTAGGCGCCTATTTCGCGGGTGCAGGAATGCCAGTAACCTACTCTGACCTCGAAAAAGCCGGTCAAGTGCTATTGGTTGGTTTCGAACCTGAGGACGAATGCGGTGCCGTATTCTTGCGGTTGCGTAAAGGGGTACGCTCCGGAAGCGTAAAGGTAGCCACAGTGGCTCCTTTCGCCTCTCCCTCCTCGGTAAAAACTGCCGCCACCGTACTGTTTGCCGCTCCCGGAACTGAGCCGGAAGTAGTAGCCAATGTAAAAGCAGAGGCCGAAGGGGACTTCGGTACAGTTTTTGCCGGGCTTAAAGGCGAGGACGCAGTAATCGTAGTTGGCGAACGCGCCGGTACCGTTCCGGGCTTACTAGCGGCTGTTAATGATTTGGCAGCTCGCAGTGGAGCCCGGCTAGCTTGGATTCCGCGCCGCAGCGGCGAACGCGGGGGAGTAGAAGCCGGCACTTTACCCGGCTTGTTGCCCTTTGGCCGCGATGCGCGGGACGCGGAAGCCCGCAGTGATCTAGCTGCTGCTTGGAATGCGCAACTGCCAGATACTCCTGGCCGTGATACGCAGAAGATTCTAGAGGGCGCATGCTCTGGGGAACTGTCTGCCCTGGTGCTCGGCGGTCTAGACTTGCGCGACCTGCCAAATCAGGAGTTAGCGCAAAAAGCCTTAGCTGCGGCCTCCTTCGTGGTTTCCCTGGAAGTGAATCTCACGCCGGCTGCTCAGGCAGCGGACGTAGTATTCCCGGTGGCGCCAGTTTCGGAGAAACCCGGTACCTTTATTAACTGGGAAGGCCGGTTGCGTCCCTTCGGACAGGCCCTGGTTTCCCATGACATGCCGGACTGGGAAGTGCTGGGCAAGGTAGCCCAAGTGATGGGAGTGGAATTGGGGATTGATTCCCTGAAGTCTCTTTACGCGGAAGCTAATGAACTTATGGACTGGGATGGCAAACGGGTAACGTTTGCAGGTGCCACCCCTGCCGAGTTGGTAACTCCCCCCGATAAGCAAGTGGTGATCACTTGCCATAAGACTCAGATCGATGAAGGTCTTTTGCAGGTGGGAGCCACCGATATGCAAGCGGCTGGGCGCGCCTCGTTTGCGCGTATCAGCCCGGAAACTGCGCAAGAGTTTGGTATCGAAGATGGTGGCGCTATCAGCCTGATAACGGACGGGGGACAAATCCAGCTGCCCGTGGTACTAACCAAAATGCCGCAGCGTGTGGTGTGGGTGCCCGAATGTTCAGCCGGCTCACACGTGTATGAATCTTTGGGCGTCACCAGTGGCGCCTTAGTCCAGTTAGAGCCCAATGCGGAGGTGCAGCAGTGAATACCACAATCCTGCTAAGCGCAAGTAGTACTGGTGCCGCTGATTTCAGTAATGACACCTGGTGGATAACCTTGATAAAGGCAGTATTCATCGTGGCATGGCTGATTATCAGTGTGATCATGGCCCTGTGGGTGGAAAGGCGCGGCCTGGGGCGGATTCAGACCCGACCGGGGCCGAATGTGCACGGTCCACTGGGGCTTTTCCAGGCGCTAGCCGATGCCATCAAGCTACTAACTAAAGAAGATATCTTTAAACGGAATGTAGACAAGGTACTTTATCTACTGGCACCGGTTATTACCGCCGCTTGTGCCTTCTGCATTTACGCGGTGATTCCTTTCGGACCCGATCTGCATATTGGCAGTTTCTCCACCCCCTTACAGCTGACCGATTCTAATGTGGCGGTGCTTTATATGCTCGCCGTTGCGGGTCTGGGCGTTTACGGTATTATCCTCGGCGGCTGGGCGTCCAATGGGCACCTGCCGCTTTATGGTGCAACCCGCTCTGCGGCGCAGGTGATCAGCTACGAACTGGCAATGGGAATGTCTCTGGTATCAGTATTCGTAGTTTCCGGTTCCATGAAAACCTCGGAGATTGTGGCTGCGCAGAGCCCCATGTGGTGGTGCGTCGCCCTCTTCCCCGCTTTCGTAATCTACGTGATTTCGATGATGGGTGAAGTTAACCGTTTGCCTTTCGACTTGCCTGAATGTGAAGGTGAGATCGTCGCTGGGCATATGACCGAGTACTCCTCGATGAAGTTCGCCTGGTTCTACCTGGCGGAATATATCAACATGTTTAACGTATCGGGGATCTGCGTGACCCTGTTCCTGGGTGGTTGGCGTTTCCCCGGTGGGGATGCGATTCTCGGGGGCGCGCTCAACAGCGGACTTTGGCCATTCCTGTGGTTTGGAATCAAAGTTTGGGCGGTCATGTGGTTCATGATTTGGGTACGCGGTACCCTGCTGCGGGTTCGCTATGACCAGTTAATGATGCTCGGTTGGAAGATTCTGCTGCCGGTATCGATCGCCTGGATGGTAGTGGTAGTCGTAATGCGGGTAGTTACCGTCTACGGAATCGGCAGTATTTCGCAAAGAATGATGGCGATTGCGGCCGTCTTCGTAGTTGCCCTCATCATTATTTGGATAACCGGGGGCAAGGCCGATCGCAAAGCTCTAGAAAAGCAAGCACAAAAGGATGCCGCAGCCAGCGAGCCCTTTGACGCTTTTAAAGGCGGATATCCGGTGCCACCTCTGCCAGGGCAAGTACTACCTCCCAGTCCGCGCTCCTTGGTGCGGGCGAGTGCCGGGGAAGATCACCTGGTAGCCAACGAAGGGGAATCAAATGAGTAAACGCAATCCCACCAGGGAAGATATGAGCTTTGAGCCCGATGAAAAGGGCGCGCTAGGCGAGTTTTTCGCTCCCGTAGCCGGATTCGGAGTTACTTTTCGCTCCTTCTTCCGTCCCACGGTAACTGAGCAATACCCCTATGAGGCGCCGCATGTGCAACCACGGTTTCACGGACGCCATCAGCTGAACCACTATCCCGATGGTTTGGAAAAATGCATCGGATGTGAGCTTTGTGCCTGGGCGTGCCCCGCGGATGCCATCTATGTAGAGGCCGCGGCTAATACTCCGCAGGCACAGTATTCACCCGGGGAGCGTTACGGCAGGGTTTACCAAATCAACTATTTGCGTTGTATTTTCTGCGGAATGTGTATTGAAGCCTGTCCCACCAGAGCTCTTACCATGAGCAATGATTTTGAGATGGCGGATTATCACCGCGAAACTATGATTTACGAGAAAGATCAGATCCTCGCTCCTCTTGAGGACGGGATGCTTTCGGCTCCGCACCCGATGGTGGAAGGAACCACCGATGGTGATTATTACCGAGGGAAGGTGACCGGTGTGACCCAGGCGCAACGTGATTGGGTCGCCGAGCACCGTCCAGACGATCCGACTCTTAAACAGTCGGGGGTTAAGGAGGTTCAGCAATGACATTGCTAGCCCAAGCCGCAGCTACAGATTTTAGTACGGGACAAACCGTATTCTTCTGGGTCACGGCAGTAATCATGGTGGCGCTAGCGCTCGGCGTACTGTTTTGCAGAACCGCAGTACACTCTGCGATCTGCATGGTAGGGGTAATGCTCTGCCTAGCGATGATGTACGCCTCGCAGGGGGCCTACTTTATTGGGGTAGTGCAAGTCGTGGTTTACACCGGCGCCGTCATGACCTTGATACTGTTCATTATCATGATGGTGGGGGTCGCTGCCTCGGATAACTACTTGCGTACCCGTCGTTTCCTCCGCTGGGGTGCAATTTGTGCCGGTGCTTTCGGAGCGATTTTCGTGGCAGTTATGCTAGTCAAGGCGTATTTACCAAAGTTTGGTCAAGTTCCGGATATGCCCACTGCCTCACCCCAAGGTACCACCGATTCTAACCCGGTCAAGATCGCGATGAGCCTGTTCACCGAGCATATTTACACTATGGAAGTAATCGGCTGTCTGCTGATCATCGCGGTAGTCGCGGCGGTTTCGCTAACTCACGGCGATCGTCTCCATAAGCTGTTTAAGCAGCCCGAGACGGCGCAGGCGCGGATGGAAGATTATGCTAAACGGGGTATTCATCCCGGTCAACAGCCCGCCGCGGGTGTTTACCAAACTACTAACGCGACCGACACTCCCAACATTTCAGGCGAGGATCAACGTCCGATCGTCAACTCGGTTTCCCCGGCGCTGCGTGCCCGCAACGCTGACCGCTCGCTAGGAGAAGCGGCACCTCACTTGGTAGAGAAGATTCGCGCCGACCTCGGAGCGAACCCCGCGCAAGGGGTACACTCCACTGCGGCCTCGAAAGCAGTCGCTAAATCTGGAGCCTGGGGAATGGCAGGCTCCGATGCGCCTAGCGGTTTGAACGCCCCTAAGACCCGGGTAGTCACCCCCAAGATTGAGGGAACGCCCCCCAGCGATCCGCCGGCCGCATCCAACCTGGATGCCTCACAAACGGAGGTCAGTGAATAATGTCTTTGACTTCATATCTAGTATTGGCAGTCATCCTCTTCTTCATCGGTGCGGTGATCGTTTTAACCCGCCACTCGGCGGTAATCGCCCTGATGGGAGTGGAATTGATGCTCAACTCCTGTAACTTGATGCTGGTGACTTTCTCCAATATGCACCAGAACATTGAAGGGCAAGTGATGGCCTTCTTCGTCATGGTGGTAGCCGCCGCAGAAGTGGTGGTAGGCCTGGCGATCATCGTCTCGATCTTTAGGACGCGTCGTTCGACCTCGGTCGATGAATTGCGTTTGATGGGACGCTAGGGGGTATAGAAAGTAATGAACTCGTTGTTGCTAAATACCGCGGCAGAACAAATGGCAAATGTGTCGGCTACGGGACTAGCGGAATACGCTTGGCTGATGGTGGCGATTCCACTGTTATCTTCCGCTTTCCTGCTGGTATGTGGTCGGGTTACCGATAAATGGGGACACTGGTTGGCAGTTGCTGCCTCCTGGAGCTCTTTCCTGATCGGTTTTATTATTTTCTGCCAAATGATCGGGCAGGCGCCAGCTGAAAGATCGATTTTAGCTCCGGTGTTTACCTGGTTTAAGGCCGGAGGCGGAAATGAGACCATTGAGCTTTCCTGGAATCTGCTCCTGGATCCGCTCTCGATGACCTTCGTACTGCTGGTTACTTTTGTGGGTTCTCTGATCCACGTCTATTCCGTGGCCTATATGGAACACGATCCGGATCGGCGACGTTTCTTCGCCTACCTGAACTTCTTCGTGGCCTCGATGCTGACGCTGGTGCTATCGGATTCCTATGTGGCATTGTTCTTCGGTTGGGAGGGCGTCGGCCTGGCATCCTACCTGTTGATCGGCTTCTGGAATCACGAACTAGCCAATGCGGTAGCCGCCAAGAAAGCCTTCGTAATGAACCGCGTCGGTGACCTGGGTCTGCTGCTGGCCATGATGGCCATGTACGCGGAATTCAATTCCATGAAGTTCGTCGATGTACTGGGAGCTTCTCGCTCGGGGGATATGACCGGCGGCTGGGCTACTGCCATCGGGCTGTTCTTGCTACTGGCTGCTTGCGGTAAATCCGCGCAGTTCCCGCTACAAGCCTGGCTCGGCGACGCTATGGCCGGCCCCACCCCGGTGTCGGCACTAATCCACGCGGCCACCATGGTTACCGCCGGTGTGTACTTGATTGTGCGTTCCGGGGATATCTTTGTGGCCTCTCCGACTGCCCAACTCTGTGTGGCAATCGTCGGGGCGATCACCTTACTGTTCGGAGCAATCGTGGGCTGCGCCAAGGACGATATGAAGAAGGTACTGGCTGCCTCCACTATGTCCCAGATTGGCTACATGATGCTTGGCGCAGGTTTGGGGCCCATCGGCTGGACACTAGCTATCTTCCACCTGTTCGTACATGGATTCTTCAAAGCCCAGTTGTTCCTGGGCGCCGGCTCGGTAATGCATGCGATGAACGAGCAGGTAGATATGCGTCGGTTCGGCGGTCTGCGTACGGTAATGAAGGTTTCCTGGATCTGTTTTGGTATTGCCTGGTTGGCGATCTTAGGGATTCCCCCGTTCTCGGGTTTCTTCTCCAAAGAACCGATTATCGCAGCTGCCTTTAACTCGGCGGCCTTTGGAACCACTGGGGCTTGGATCTTCGGATTGATCGCCATGGTGGGCGCGGGAATCACTTCGTTCTACATGTCGCGGCTGTTCTTCATGATTTTCCATGGCGAAAAGCGGTGGACAACCGAGTTTGACGGTGGCAGCGATGTGCATCCGCATGAAGCTTCCTGGTTGATGAACGGACCGATCGTGGTGCTGTCAGTGTTCTCTCTGGCCATGGGGATGGTGTTAGGCTTCACCGATAAGTTCACCCAGTGGCTCGAGCCAGTTACTGGCACTGCAGCTGCTACGGAAAACGCTTCGGTTTCCGTGCTATCCCACGTCGCGATTTCGGTAATCACTTTGATCCTGGTTCTTTGCGGGCTGGCTTTGGCGTTCGTAATGTACGTTCGCAAGCCGGTACCGAAAGTTGCTCCGGCCTCCAACGCCCTGGTGGAAGCGGCTCGAGTGGATCTGTATCAGGACACGGTTAACGAGTCGGTCGCCATGCTACCGGCACAGCTACTTACTGTCGGAGTTGGGGGCGCTGACCGCGGCCTCATAGATGGCATCGTTCGGGGGATCGCCTGGTGTGCTGGGGCTCTAGGACGTGCCCTTAGCCATGTACAAAATGGCTACATCCGTGCATACGCCAGTTACATTCTGGGCGGCGTGCTTTTAGCCCTGGTCCTGGTTGTCGGAAGCCAATTGGTTTAGGGGCAGGAGGAAAAGATAAATGGAAATTACAGTCTTGAACTCAACTTTCCCGGTGCTAACGCTGCTAGTAGTGCTGCCAGCCCTGGCGGCTTTGGCGCTGTGGCTGATAAAGCCAACACGGATTGCCGCGCGGCAGATCGGTCTCGCAGTATCCGCCTTGGTCTTGCTGGGCACCATCTACCTGGCGCTGAATTTTGACTACGGTAAAGCGGCCGCCTACCAGTTCGCAGAAACCCACAGTTGGATTCGCGCCCTGGGAGTTTCTTGGGCGCTGGGCGTAAACGGCCTCGGACTGGCAATGCTAGTGCTTTCGGCACTGCTCACTTTGATCGTGCTGATTGCTTCGGCGCATGATGTAGAAGGCGAGAACAAACCTTACGATGACGCCGGGTATGTGGGTCTTACTCTAGCCACCCTGGCATTTATGATGCTGATTTTTGCAGCTCGTGACGTCTTCGTGTTCTACCTGGCGTTTGAAGCCATGCTAGTACCGATGTTCTTCCTGGTTGGCCGCTACGGAAATGGGGCAAAACGGAAAGCCGCAGCTATGAAGTTCCTGCTTTATTCCCTGGCAGGCGGACTGGTCATGCTAATCGGCATCGTGGGAATCTATGTTTACTCTCCGCTGGCTGCGACCTCTAATGAGCAGCACGCTAGCCTGTACCTCATAGAGAACTTGGCCGGAAAGCTGCAAGCTAGCCCCGGGGTAGAAATGGCGCTAATGATCAGCTTCTTTATCGCGTTTGCGGTCAAAGCGCCGATGGTGCCAGTACACACCTGGCTTGCAGACACCGCCGAGAACGCCCGTCCGGGAACCTCTGCTCTGCTGGTAGGAATCTTGGATAAAATCGGTACCTTCGGGATGATCACTTTATGTTTGACCATCTTCCCGAATGCCTCCCGGCGTGCCGCCTTGGCTTTCATTATTCTGGCCGTGATCTCCGTAATCTGGGGTTCACTGGCGGCTTTGGCGCAAAAGGATCTAATGCGCCTGATTTCCTTCACCTCGGTAGCGCACTTTGGTCTGATGGTGCTGGGTATCTATGTTGGCAACACCGTGGCGCTGGCTGGTGCCATGGTTTATATGGTGGCGCACGGCCTCTCGATCGCGGGTATGTTCTTGATTGGCGGGTTCCTCACTGAGCGCGGACATAGCCAAGACATTGAGGCTTACGGCGGTATGCAGCGGGTGACTCCGTTGATTGCCGGTACCTTCTTAATCTCTGGATTAGCTGCCATTGCCTTGCCCGGTCTTTCTGGTTTCGTGCCGGAGCTGATGGTACTGATTGGTACCTTCCGCCTCTACCAGTGGGCAGCAGTGCTCTGCTTGGTGGGAGTAGTCGCGGGCGCGGTTTATGTGCTTTTGCCTTACCAAAAGATTTTCACCGGAAAGGCTCCGGAACATCGCAAGTCGATTAAGGATTTGGATAACCGGGAACGTTGGGGAGTCGCTGCCCCGTTGATCGTGCTGATGCTGGTGATTGGTTTGCATCCACAACCGCTGGTTGATCCAATGTCACAGGTTGCCGATCAGGTGATAGTCACCCAGGATGTGGCGTTTCAAGTAGAAGGGACCGGAAAGTGAGCTTAATGAACGCTACCGTGATTAATGACTTTAGCGAGCTCGGTTTTAACTGGGCGCTAATGGCTCCGGTATTGGTGGTGCTTTTTGGGGCAATCATCGGGATTCTGCTAGAGGCATTCGTACCCGCAAAACAGCGCTGGGGCGTACAATGTGCCTGGTCAGTTGCAGTAGTTGCGGCTGCCTTGCTGGCGTTTGCGCCCTCATTCGGGGCCTTCGATCTGCAAACTGGTCAGCGGCTAGTACGCGGAGAGCTAATCGTGGATGGATTCTCCATGTTCTCCCAGCTGGTGATGCTGATTGTGGGTTTGCTGGCGCTGCTTCCGATGATTGATCGTACCGGAAATCGGGTTTCTGCTTTCGCTGGACAGCCCTCAGATATTCCCGGTTCTTTCCAAGAAGAACAGACTGAGAGACGTGGCTATCAGCGCAGCGAGGTGCTGCCGCTCAGCCTATTCTCCCTAGGGGGAATGATGCTGTTCCCCATGGCAAACTCGATGCTCACCTTGTTTGTGGCACTAGAGATAATTTCGCTGCCCCTATATGCGATGAGTGCCATGGCGCGTTACCGTCGCCTCCTCAGCCAGGAAGCTGCGCTTAAGTATTTCGTGCTGGGAGCCTTCGCTTCGGGATTCATGCTCATGGGTATGTCTTTGCTATACGGCTACTCCGGGTCCCTGCTGTTGGATCAGCTAGCATTAGCGATTCCTTATCGAGTGGCTTCTCCGGCACTGCTGATGACTGGTGCTGCTTTGATGATGGTAGGTTTGCTCTTCAAGATTGGTGCTGCTCCCTTCCACGCTTGGACCCCGGATGTGTATCAAGGTGCGCCTACCCCGGTGACTGGTTTCATGGCTGCGGGAGTTAAGGCGGCGGCATTCCTCGCGATGCTGCGCTTCTTCTCCACGGTGGTGGTACAGTTCGAGGCGAACTTCAAGCCCTTCTTGTGGACAGTCGCCATTTTGACCATGGCGGTTGGGACATTCTTCGGTTTGGTGCAAGATAACATCAAACGGATGCTTGCCTACTCCTCGATTGCCCATGCCGGCTTTATTTTGATTGCCTTCACTAAGGGAGCCTTAAACGCTAATGGGGCAGTCCTGTTCTACCTGTTGACCTACGGGATCGCCACCATTGGTGCCTTCGCTATCATCTACCTGGTTCGGGTTAGCAATGAGGACGGGGTCGGAACTGCAGAGCAACATTCCATGTCCGCATGGGCTGGTTTCGGGAAGACTCACCCGGTTTTAGCTGGCTGCATGATGCTGTTCTTGCTGTCCTTCGCAGGGATTCCGCTGACTGCCGGGTTTGTAGGTAAATTCCTAGCCTTTAGTGCTGGTGTGCAAGGCGGGGCAACTGCGCTGGTTATCTGTGCGGTGATTGCTTCTGCGATTACTGCCTTCTACTATTTCCGCCTGGGTAAGATCATGTTCCTAGATCCGGTGGCAGAAAATACTACGGTAGCTCCCCATGCCGAGATCACTTATGTGGCGATAGGTATGTGTGCTCTCTTGACAGTGCTTCTGGGGATTTTCCCGGGATCAGTTCTCGATATTTTACAAAATACCGCTATTGTTATCCCGTGAGTAACTTGTCCCAGTCGCGTATCGACGAGCTCGAAGATCAGATTTCCGATGGCCTGGCTCAGGTGGAGGAGCGCCTGAGCCAGGTACTATCAGATGACCGCGGGGTGCTTGACGATATTGTCGGGCACTTGGCGAAAGCCGGTGGCAAAAGAATGCGTCCCGGTTTGGTGCTCCTTTGTTCCCATTTGGGTGAGCATCCTTCCTCCGAACAGATTCTGCGTGCCTGCGTGGTTGTCGAGCTTACCCATCTGGCTACTTTGTACCACGATGACGTAATGGATTCGGCTCCCACCAGGCGCGGGGTGAACGCGGTGCAACGCGTGTGGGGTAATAACCGTGCGGTACTGGCAGGTGATTTAGTCTTTGCGCGCGCCTCACAAGTGGTTGCCACTTTAGGGCCGGACGCAGTGTTGCAGCACGCGGTAACTTTTGATCGCCTATGTCGCGGGCAGTTGAACGAAACTTTTGGCCCGGAATCCGGTCAAGATCCGGTGGAGTTTTATATCCAGGTGCTGGCGGATAAGACTGGTTCTTTGGTAGCGCAGTCGGCGCGCTTTGGTGCGGAGCTTTCCGGAGCCTCGGAGGCCGTGACGGAAGCGGTAGTCCAGTTCGGCGAAAAGATCGGGGTAGCGTTCCAGTTGGCAGATGACGTTATTGATCTGTCCTCTGACAGTGCCGATTCCGGTAAAACTCCCGGCACGGATTTGCGTGAGGGCGTAGATACTATGCCGATTTTGCTGCTGAGGCAGGACGCGGCGCGTGGGGTTCTCGATGAGGACGGGCAAAAGATTTTGGCGGAGCTTAGCCGAGGCACCTTGGTTAGCGATGATGCGGCACTGGAGCAGGTAGTGCAAATGCTGCGAGCACACGCGGTGCTGGAACGTACCCGGCAATTGGCTTTTTCTTGGTGCGAGGACGCGAAAGCAGCGATTGCATTTCTTGAAGATAACGAAGTTAAAGCCGCGCTGGAAAAGTTTGCCGACACCTTGGTTGATCGTATCGCTTAAGTGTGGCGAGTGCCTTAGCGCGGCTGACCTAGAAGGCACTGGCTGCCTACTGGAAAATCTACTGGAAAGTTTCTTTTTCTAGTAGCTCAAAACAATTATCCTGTCTATCTGCATAAATGGCCTACTGGAAAATCTACTAGAAAACTACTGGAAAAGTTTCCAGTAAAATATATTCAGCAAGTTTATACTCTAGGTATGTCGCCGAACAATATAGACGCCATTCTTGCTTCCAATATCGAGGACCGCACTAGACAGTTATGTTTGCGGGACGAAGATCAGTGGTTTGAACGTAAAGCGATAGAAGTATCCCCAAAAATGTTGGCTCGCACTCTCATTGCATTCGCCAACGCCGAGGGCGGTACGGCAATAGTGGGAGTTAAAGACCGGAACATTCAAGACTTAGGTAGGTACACAAAAAAGATTAACGAGCTACGCCTTGCTCCCAGTGCGCAGTTTTGCAGTCCGCCGATTGATTGCGAGGTAAAGGAAGTAGCCACAATTCTCCAAGGTGGTGGTTCTAAATTTGTTTTAGCTTTTTTAGTAACTCCTAGTGGCCAGGTGCATCACGGTACTGACGATAGTTGCTACCTACGTCGTGGAGACCGTTCGTTGCGTCTGAGCTCGGAGGAAATTCGCCGTTTAGAGTACGACCGAGGAGCTAGGCAATTCGAAGCGGAAACTGTCCGCGACCTCACCATCGATGATTTACCTCAAAAAAATATTGCCCCTTTCCTGGAAGCTACTGGTGCTACCCGCGGGAAAAAGCACCTGCTTCGTTCACGTTCACTTTGCGACAAAGATGGACGCATCAATAATGCGGCATTTTTACTGTTCGCTGATTCTCCACTTGCACTCCTACCAGGAGCTTATGTCCGGGTGTGTCGTTTCCAGGGAAATGAGCGCTTGACTGGAGAAAGCCAAAACATCGTTTTCGATCAGCGATCCGAACTGCCTATACCTCAGGCAATAGACCAGGCAGTTAAGTGGATTGAGCAAGTAATACCCCGACGTCGCGCCTTGGGACAAGATGGCAAATTCGCTGATATGCCGGTTATTCCTCGAGGTGCCTGGTTAGAAGGTTTAGTTAATGCGGTGATACATCGTGCCTATGACCTGATGGGGGATGGGATTAGGGTTGAAATATTTGATAATCGGATTGAAATTAGCAACCCTGGTAGTTTCCGAGATAGAAAGCTCGCCGCTAAAGCACCCCGAGAGATAGCCAGGTACGCAATAAATCCTAGGATTGCTCGCACTTGTTGCGACCTGGGGTATGCCCAGGAGCTGGGGGAGGGGATTAAGCGTATATTTGCACAAATGGATGAGGCCGGATTATCTGATCCGGAATATCGGCAAGAGCCTATGCATGTAGTCCTAACTTTGCGCTATCAGCCACGACTTGCTGATGTGGGGACGGGACTATCGCGCAGTGCAACAGCAGTTCTATCAGCTTTGCAAGCTCTCGGAGGTTCCGGAGGAACCGGCGATATCGCGCAGTTTGCGTTGCTTACCAGACCAACAACGCGGGCAGCTTTGAAAGATTTGAAAGATCTGGGGCTAGTTTCTTGGCAAGGGAAAAGTGTGCGTGACCCGCGGGCAACTTGGCATTTGAACTAGAGGAGGGCGCGCAGATTACCTAAATCCAAAAGTGCTAACTTCCCTTGCCCGGAGCGTCGTTCTAGCTACTGGAAAATCTACTTGAAAGCTACTGGAAAGTTTCTTTTTCTAGTAGCTCAAAACAATTATCCTGTCTATCTGCATAAATGGCCTACTGGAAAATCTACTAGAAAACTACTGGAAAATTTTCCAGTAAAACCAGCAAGCGAATTCCAGCAACGCTAACAACCGGGTGAAGGTAAAGCCGTCCTCGAAAGTTGAAGTTAACAGAGCACTAGAGGCGGTCAATAAATTCGGTGGCAACGTCTTCGGGGACGCCCTCTTCGCGCATCACATCCCGGATCGCGTCCCAGCGTTGCAGGCGTCCTTGATCGCGCATCTGGCGTAACTTATCGCGATCAGCTTGCGAGGTTGCCAGCAGATTATCTACGCTGCCGATTTCTTGTTCGAAATGTGATTTGCGAGCACGGTCACGAGCATTCAGACCTCTCACGTTGCGAGCCACCAGGAACACTAACGCGGCTCCACACAGAACAAAACCGATCGTCAATAAAACACTCATGCGCAGATTGTCTCACTCCGGCCTGAAGTAGTCCTGAAAACGACCTGAAAATAAGTTGTTACCAGGGGGTTAGGGATTCGCCCAGCCGTTGGGAATACATCCCATATTTTGCCCGCCATCTGAGCTTTGCTGTTGCATTACCGGAGCTAAGCCCCCTGGCTGGGGACAGAACAAATGTCCATGTCCCAGCCAATGTCCGGTTTCGTGGGAAACCTCGTAGATGCGGTAATCGGTGATGGTTTTACCCTTTTGGAACCACATCTGTGCGCCTCCAATCCACCGGTGGGCATTGAGCACCACATTATCGCCATTGCGACAGTTGGAAACCCCATTGGTGGTCAGGGGGGCGCAAAGCCGGTCGGTTAGGGCGGGGCTGGCGATAACTATCCGAAAATCAGCTTGCCCATCGGTGCGGGTAAAAGAAATTTCCCCCTGTTTTCCACCCCACCCGCGCGGATCATTCAAGATAGCGTGAATGCTTTTTGCGGCAGTTTCACCGTTGATAGGTAGTCCGTTTTCTACCTCTACCCGATAAAAGTAGACTTTGCCGGTGCCGCGTCCTTGCCAGGTTCCGGGTACTACCGAGGTGTTTCCGGAAGCCGACGGGGGGACGTCTTTGGAAGTTTCTCCCCCCGGTAAGTCCCCTTTTACCTGCAAGGCGATCGCCGGCTCTTTAGCTTGCTGTTTGGGATTAACCAGCGGAACCGCAGTCCAGCGTAAAGTGGGCGCGGTTTGGACTGCCTCGGCATTCTTAGGAGCCCGCGGCATTGCGGAAATGATCAGAATAAAGGTGATAGTCAGTGCAATCGCGAGGGAGGAGGCGCGAATAAGCAAATTCCAGTCCGAGCGCCTACGTGAACGGTTGGCTCGAGACTGCAGGCGCTGCCTCCTTGGGGGATACTCTGACACATTCAATAGTTTAAGCGATACCCGGAGTCAGTTTTACTGCCTCGCTGTGGAGGTGGTCATTGGTGAGGAATGACTAGCACAGTGCCGGTGTTAAATGCAGAAAACTTTGTCTGTTGCCGGCGTGTTTCCTGCAGGTAAAGTAGCCTTGGTTTCAGTTTCGGGACCCAAGGCCTAGGATTTGGCTTCCACCTGTTAGGATTAGGTACGGAAGTATCGCTTTTTAGCGCAGTCGAAATTCAATATGGAGGCCATTAACCTATGGCAAAATATGTCTACACGTTCGCCGAGGGCAACAAGGATATGAAGGATCTGCTGGGTGGCAAGGGTGCCAACCTGGCAGAAATGACCAATCTGGGTTTGCCTGTTCCCCCTGGTTTTACCATTACTACTGATGCTTGCCGGGCATATCTCAAACATAACGAGGTTCCCGAAAGCTTGGTTCCGGAAGTTACCAAGGCTTTGCGGGGGGTGGAAGATCAGATCGGACGCACCCTCGGAGACAAAGATGAGCCGCTATTGGTTTCAGTGCGTTCAGGTGCGAAGTTCTCGATGCCGGGCATGATGGAGACCGTCCTCAACGTGGGACTTAATGACGAGTCGGTGCACGGGCTGGCGAAGATGTCAGGCTCGGATCGTTTCGCTTGGGACTCTTACCGCCGTCTGGTGCAAATGTTTGGCAAGACAGTGCTAGATATTGATGGCGATTTATTTGCCGATGCACTCGATTCCATGAAAGAAAAAGTTGGCGCGAGAGCCGATGTGGATTTGACTGCCGAAAACCTGCAAGATCTGACGGCACAGTTCAAACAGATCGTTAAAGAACAGACCGGGAATGATTTCCCGCAAGATCCTCGCACCCAAATGGATATGGCGATTGAAGCCGTATTTAGGTCTTGGAATACCGAGCGGGCAGCGATTTATCGTCGCCGCGAACGGATTCCGAATTCCTTGGGAACCGCGGTGAATATCTGCACCATGGTCTTTGGGAATATGGGTGATGATTCCGGAACCGGTGTGGCCTTTACTCGGGATCCTTCAACTGGGAAATCAGGTGTTTACGGTGATTTCTTGATGAACGCTCAGGGTGAGGACGTGGTTGCCGGTATCCGTAACACCGAGCCTCTTTCTCACCTCAAGACGGTAAATGAGCCGGTTTACAATCAGCTAATCAAGATTATGCGCAAACTGGAAACTCACTACCAGGATATGTGCGATATTGAGTACACCATCGAGAAAGGCAAGCTGTGGATGCTGCAGACCCGCGTGGGTAAGCGGACAGCAGCGGCTGCTTTCCGGATTGCGGTTCAGCTGAACGAGGAACGTCTAATCACCAAGGATCAGATGCTAGAGCGCGTCACCGGTGAACAGCTCACCCAGTTGATGTTCCCCCAGTTCGATACTGATGCCGTGCGGGTACGGCTAACTCGCGGTATGCCGGCTTCTCCCGGGGCTGCCGTGGGCGGAGTTGCATTTAATAACGAACAGGCCGAGGCCGCAAAGAATGCCGGTAAATCCTGTATTTTGGTGCGGCGGGAAACGAATCCTGACGATTTGGCAGGTATGGTCGCTGCCGAGGGCGTGCTTACGGCGCGCGGCGGTAAGACATCTCACGCCGCGGTAGTGGCTCGCGGTATGGGCAAGACCTGTGTTTGTGGCGCGGAATCTCTAGAGATTGATGCAGAAGCCGGGACTTTGACCGTTGAAGGCAAGACTTTCCACGAAGGCGACATGATCGCGATTGATGGTGGAACCGGTGAAGTGTTCGAGGGTGCGGTTCCGGTTCAAGACTCCCCGGTAACTACTTATTTGGAGAGCGGCCTAACTGCGGGTCTTGAAGCTTGTGACAACGATGCTGATTTGCAAGATTTGGTGCGTTGCGTAGACCGGATGATGGAACTGGCTGATAAACGCGCCCGCTTGCAGGTGCGCGCTAATGCCGATAATCCGCAGGACGCGCAACTAGCAGTAGATTTTGGAGCTAAAGGGATTGGGCTTTGCCGTACGGAACACATGTTCTTAGGCGATCGCCGTCCGCTGGTTGAACACGCTATCCTTTCGGAGCCGGGTTCGGGTGACCGTAAAGACGCTCTCGGTCAGTTGGGTCAGCGTCAGCAGCAGGATTTTGTGGAAATGCTGCAGGTTATGGACGGCAAGCCGATGACGGTGCGGTTGATTGATCCCCCGCTGCACGAATTCCTGCCAGATTTGACTGGTCTAGAGGTTAAAGTTGCCCTGCAAAAAGCTGAAGGCAAGGTAAATCCGGATGACCAGCGGATGCTCACTGCAGTGCGAAAGATGCATGAGGCTAACCCGATGCTAGGTTTGCGTGGGGTGCGTTTGGGCATGTGGATGCCGGGTCTGTTTGAAATGCAGATTCATGCATTAGTGTCTGCCGCCGCAGAGTTGAAGAAGCAGGGTCGGGATCCGCGCCCGGAGATTATGGTGCCCTTGGTGGGCTCGATTACCGAGCTAGGAATTATTCGTGACCGCGCTCAGGCGATTATTGACGAGATTTCTCAATCAGCTGGTGTGGAATTGGATATCCCGATTGGTTGTATGATCGAGCTTCCGCGCGCTGCGATTACCGCCGAGTCTATGGCTAAAGAAGCTGATTTCTTCAGCTTCGGAACCAATGACCTAACTCAGACTACCTGGGGTTTCTCTCGCGACGATTGCGAGGGTGTGTTCTTCCCCAAGTACATTGAAGAGGGCGTATTTGGAACTTCTCCTTTCGAAACGATTGATACTCATGGTGTGGGTCGTTTGGTCAAGGAAGGTGTCGGCCGCGGTCGCTCTACCAAGCCGCAGTTGAAGATGGGTGTTTGTGGTGAGCATGGTGGCGATCCAGAATCGATTCATTTCTTCCACAAGACCGGTTTGAATTACGTGTCCTGCTCGCCGTTCCGGGTAGCAGTTGCCCGCCTGGAGGCTGGACGCGTAGTGGCTTTGGAAAATATCGAGGGTTCCGGAGAGGATGCTACTGCCTAAAGAGGACGCTTGGGTGTACCTATCTGGTTCCCAACAAGGGGAGGGAACCAGATAGGTTGACCGGTTGAGTCGGTGATAGCTACTGACTCTTGGGACTATCGTGATGGATGTTGCTGGCCCACTGGTCTAGTTCATAAGCTATTTTGATAACACCCCGGGGAGTCGGCGGGATTATCCCGCCGACTCCCTTCATTTTTCGCCATTAGCTCTACTAGCTCTCTTGTCCTCCATTAGCTCTGCTAGTCCTGACGCTTCCACGCCCTACTAGTGACAAAAATTCTGCGTCGGGTTTTATCGGGTATTACTCGTGCTGACAGTTCCGGACAGCGTTTACCTGGATAGATAATCTAAGTGTCAGCCTTGACGCCCGGAAGTGTCAGAAATAATTATTTCTGACACTTTATTTGCTAGGGTGGAGATATGAAAACTCCCGCGATGCCTCCGGACTATATTGAGGAGTTTGCCGGTGCCGCAAAAACCCTCGGCGGTGATCTTGCTGCAGCCTTGGGGCAAAGCTCTCTTGAGCCCTATGATCCTTGGGATAAGTTTCGCCACCAAACCCCTCCCTTCGGTTTGAGTATTTCTCAATGGTGGGGGATCGTTCGATTGCAGCGGGAAAATAATGCGATTCCGATTAACCTCAGGCAGCAGTCGGGAAAACCCTTCCATTATTGCCTTCCCGCTTTTATTTCTCGAGAATGTTACTTCTTGAGTCAAAAGTTATCTAGTTTGGACACGAGCGTATCTGAGTATCAGCGTGACAAGTTCATTTACAACGGATTGACCGATGAAGCCATTTATTCTGCCCAGCTAGAGGGGGCATCTACCTCGCGGCGGGTTGCCCGGCAGCTGCTGGAACAAAACCGTGAGCCTAAAGATGTCAGCGAAAGAATGATAGTTAATAACTATTTGGCAATGGAGAATCTACAGGGCTTGCTGGATTGTAAGGCTACTCCCGATTTTATTAAAGACCTGCACCGCACCGTTACGGAGGGAACTTTAGAGATAGCAAGTGATGCGGGCACGATACAGTCTGATCAGAATGACCGGGTAAAGATATTTGGAGACTCAAACCAGATTATTTATGTTCCGCCGCCGGCAAGTGAGTTACCTGCCCGGATACAGGAGCTGTGTGACTTCATAAATAATTCTGATCCGTGGATGCACCCGCTACTGAAAGCGATGGTTGTACATTTCATGGTGGGCTACGATCACTATTTTGCTGATGGCAACGGCAGAACTGCGCGATCCCTGTTCTATTGGATGCTATTGAAAGCAGATTTTCCGGCAGCCAGATTTTTGGTGGTTTCGGCGCTGCTAAAGAAAGCTCCCGCCCAGTATGCGCGGGCTTTCTTGAATGTAGAATACGACGGCGGAGATCTTACCTATTTTCTTATTTATCAGCTGCAAATCCTCCGCAGAGCAGTGGAGCAACTGGAGAAGTATCTAGCGGATGATCTCCGTCAGGTAGCGGAGCTTAAGGGCAGGTTAAAAGATCGCACCGACTTAAATAATCGGCAAATCGATATCTTGTTGGAATCTCGGGGGGAGCCAGAAAAACTATGGACAGCGCAGATGGTGGCGGAGCGATTCCGGGTATCTCGTCCTAGCGGGCATGGTGACTTAAGTTCTCTGGAAGAGATGGGGTTTTTAAGTAGAGGACGCAAAGGCCGGTGGGTTGTTTGGCGGGTAGTACCGGGGTGGCAAAAATCGCTTAGTTCGGGCGCCAATGATCACGTTGACAGTTAGAAGAGGGTTATTACCTGGGGGAATGCTCTGAGTGTCAGCCTTGGCGCCCGTAAGTGTCAGAAATGATTATTTCTGACACTTCATTCACTTCGTTTACGTTACAGCTATTCGCGCATAGTGCAAGAAAGCTGCTAGCTGTTGAAAAACGCACTGCGCCAGGAGTCTGGGAATGGGACAGGCTTTAGGGGTTAAGCCGGAAACCGATACAATTAGGCACAGAAGTAACGAAAGGCGAATCATGGGTATCAAGGCAGGTGACTACCATAGATTTCGCTCTATCTTGCGCGAAAAATTTCGCGGCGAACTCCTAGATTCCCGGGCTGACCGTGCCGTCTATGCCACGGATTCCTCGAACTATCGGATTCCTCCCAAACTTATTGCCTGCCCCTTAGATCAAGACGATCTGCGGATACTGCTGCAGGCTGCCCGGGAATGCCGGGTAGCAGTGACGGCGCGGGGAGCAGGTACCTCGTGTGCAGGAAATGCGATTGGCTCGGGAGTAGTAATCGACTACTCGCGCCACTTGAATCGAATCATAAAAATTAATCCCGAAAAGCGTTATGCCATCGTAGAAGCAGGGGTAGTCCAATCCCAGTTACAGCAGGCGGCGGCGGAATACGGCTTACGGTTCGGGCCCGATCCTTCCACCTCTTCTCGCTGCACCATCGGCGGCATGATTGGTAACAATGCTTGCGGGCCCCACGCCACCGCCTATGGGCGTACCTCCGATAACGTTTTAGAGTTGCGGTTAATTGATGGGTTAGGGCGCGAGATTATCGCCGGGCAGACCCCGCAAAATGCCGACTCAATTCCCCCGCATGACCCGTCCTCGCACAGCGAACAAATCAAACAAATTCCCGGCTTAAAATCCCTGGTAGAAGCCAATCTAGCTACGATTCGTACCGAGTTTGGACGCTTTGGGCGACAAGTATCCGGTTATTCCCTGGAACACCTGCTACCAGAAAATGGCTGCGCCCTCGCCCCTTTCCTGACTGGAACCGAGGGTACTTTGGGGGTTCTCACTCAGGCAACCGTGCGCCTCGTACCGATTCCCAAAGCTCCCGTGCTGGTAGCGTTAGGTTTCCCCGATATGATTGCCGCTGCCGCCGCCGTACCTAAAATCCTGCCCTTAAAACCCCTGGCAGTGGAGGGGATGGATGCTCGGCTAGTGGAAGTAGTGCGCAAACATAAAGGCCCGGGTGCAGTCCCAGATTTACCCCACGGTAGTGGTTGGCTACTGTGTGAGGTCGGCGGAGAAGGTATAGATGAGGACGCGACTATGCAGCGGGCGCGAGAACTCGCGGCAGCCTCCGGGGCGAGCGGGAATGCAGTGATGATTTATCCCCCCGGCGCCGATGCGGCTGCTCTCTGGCGGATTCGCGCAGATGGAGCGGGACTGGGGGGACGCACTCCTAAAGGTGACCAGGCCTGGCCAGGTTGGGAGGACGCGGCGGTACCGCCTGAAAATTTGGCCGCCTATCTGCAGGATTTCCAAAAGCTGCTAGAAAAGTTCGGGTTGGATGGACTGCTGTATGGGCATTTTGGGGACGGATGCGTACATGTACGGCTCAATATGCCCCTGGGCAGCGCCGCAGGACTCGGCAAATCGCGAGATTTCTTATTTGCCGCCGCGCAGCTAGTCGGAAAATACGGTGGCTCGATTTCCGGAGAACACGGGGACGGACGGGCACGCTCTGAGCTGCTGCCCAAAATGTACTCCTCGCAGACAGTAGATTTATTTTCGCAGGTGAAAGCCCTATTTGATCCTGAAAATCTGATGAATCCCGGGGTGTTGACCGGCCCCGCAGGTCCGGATGGAGTGGAAGTAAATATGCGGCGTACCCAAGCGCACGCCCTGAAAGCCCACCCAGAAGGTTTCGCTTTTTCCGAGGACGCCGGCAGCCTTACCGATGCTTTCCATCGCTGCACCGGGGTGGGAAAATGCCGTGCCGATAACAGCGCGGCTGGTGGATTCATGTGTCCATCTTTCCAAGCAAGCCAGCGGGAGCAGGACGCTACTCGCGCTCGGGCGCGTATCCTGCAAGAAGCCACCAATGGGGGACTAATTCACGGATTGTCAGATCCCGAAATCTGGCAGGTACTGGATTTGTGTCTGGCCTGTAAGGCGTGTTCAGCAGATTGTCCTGCCGGGGTGGATATGGCCAAGTGGCGCAGCGAAACCTTATTCCGGCGCTACCAGGGACGGCCGCGTCCGCTTTCCCATTATGCTCTGGGATGGTTGCCGCGTTGGCTGCGCCTAATGGCAAAGATTCCGGGAGCCAGGCAGCTAGCAAATTTGGCTACTAAGATTCGCCCTCTAACCCGGGCTGCTCTAAAGCTGCTCCACTTGGATACCGCCCGGACGCTTCCTCGTTTCGCGACTCACTCTTTAGAGAGTCAATATCCGAACCAGCTACTTTGGCCGAAAGAATCAGCAGTCTCCCCCTGGGGGCAAAAGCAATCCCGCACGATCGAAGCTACAGTGCCTACCGAAGTAGCTAAAGCCGGAAAAAGAACTCGGCAGGTGGCGCTTTCAGCCTCTAAATCCGTGGTGATTTGGGCGGATTCTTTTTCCCGAGGACTAGATCAACGCGGAGTCAAATCCGCTATTCAGTTGCTGAGCAAGGCGGGATGGCAGGTGTTTTTGGCACCGCCAGATACTTGCTGTGGGCTGACTTGGATCACCACCGGGCAACTTAAAGGAGCCAGGCGACACCTCGAAAATTTATTGGCGCGACTGGCGCCGCCAGCTGCCAACGGTATCCCCATTGTGGGAATCGAGCCCTCATGTACGGCAGTGCTTCGCGATGACCTGTTAGAACTCCTCCCCGCAGATCCCCGCGCCCTAATGGTTAGGGAAGCAACCTTTACCCTCGCCGAATTCATTAATGCCAACTGTCCTGACCTGCGCTTACCTGATCTCACTGGGATGAAAGTAGTCGCCCAACCGCACTGTCACCACTATTCAGTGATGGGTTGGGAAGCTGATCGCGCCCTAATAGAGAAAACTGGCGCTAAGCTGGTGGAACTGCAAGGATGCTGCGGGATGGCCGGTAACTTCGGGATGGAAGCCTCGCACCGCCAGATGTCGTTGGCGGTAGCCGAGCATGCCCTACTACCACAGCTAAAAGCCAACCCGGACGCGGTTTTCTTGGCGGATGGGTTTTCTTGCCGCACCCAGGCTGAGACTTTGGCCGGCAGGGGCGGAGTGCATTTAGCGGAATTGCTGGCTAATCCGGATAGCTGCACGGAAAAATAATCCTTAACAGCGCCATGGGCGCTAAAACCGGCGCCCTGGCGAATATCCGTGACACAATGGAGTAAACATCCTTAAGAAAAGCAGGGAGCGGTAAATCGATGGCACTTTTTGAACTGGAATCTGGCCGCCTAATACCGGCACAGTTTGGTACCCCGGTAGGGCATGGATTAGAGATGGATGTTCTCGAGTCCATTCGCTCGCAGGTGTTGGAGGTAATTGACCGCCCCCTTTTCCCAGTGGCTTGGGCGGGGGACAGTGGAGAATCGGGAACCGGCCCGCATTCGTTAACTGCTCTGGATGCTTCAGGGCAGGTAGTTTCGGTTGAAGTGCTTTCCCGTCTTGATCCGGTGAGCCTGCTGGCCGCAATTTCTCGCCTGGGGCAGGTGTCCGGGCAGGGATGGATGGATTTAGCCAGTCAATATCCGGGCGGAGTGCAAGCTTTTCAAACCGGTTGGGCAGAGTTCCGGGAAGCCATGCCGCCTACCACTCAACCGGGGCCGCGGTTATTCCTGGTAGTAGGGGAAATTGATGAGGGGTGTTACTCTGCGCTGGGGGTGCTGTTTGCTTCCGGAATTGAGATCCACCAAATTTCTGCCCGCCAGATGTCGAATGGCCGTCGTTTCTTAGAAGTGTCGCAGGTTACCTCCAGTTCTATTAATTATTCACGCCCGCAAATCGGAGGGCATCGGGCTCCGGCTCCCCAGATTTCTTGGCATGTAGATGAAGATTCTGCTCCACAGGAGGCACAAGTTTCTCCGGTACCGCCTGCACCTCCGGCGCCACCTGCTGCGAGCGAGGTTCCCGAGGAGGTACCGACTGCTGACCCGGAAGCAGCAGCTATTGAAAATGAAGAGGCCGCTCAAACCGGGGAAAACATGGAACCTCAGGAGGATAATCCGGAGGAAGAAGCGGTTGCAGAGCCGGAAGCTCCGGCGGGAGAAGATGAGGATGCAGCTCCAGAATCTTTAGCCGAAACCGCAGAGGAGGCAGATGCTGCCGCCAGTCCTGCCGTACCGCAGCTGCTGCAAAAAGATGCTGAAGGATTGCGTTCTATTTCCTCGCTGGTTGGTCAAGATGCCGTCTTGCTATGGTCGGATGATCGCGGACGGATATGCGAAGCTCTCTTGAAGGAAGAGGGCGTGATTGATCCGGGGGACGGGCAGCTTACCGATCAAGTTCAAGCAGTGTTTGAGCAGGTCGGGGGAAATAGCGACCTGGATGCCTGGGAGGCATTCCGGATTGGAAACCTGGACGGGCCCACTTTAGCGGAAGCCATTGCGGAAGTTAACGCAGAGATTGAACGCCATGCGTCTTCCCACGAGAAAAAACACGGTAACTAGGAGACGAAAATGGGGAAAGAGAATTCATCTGCCGCGTCTTTACCGACTCAGCCTCCGGCGGTACCCGCCCCGGTAGGTCGGTGGGTACCAGATATTTTAGGGCCGGGATTTGAGGCTCGTACTCTAGAGCTACCCCGTGATGATGAGGGCGAACTGTGTGCCACTTTGGTGCGTCACCGTCCTCAGGATGATCGCTGGGCAATCTCAAATACCCCCGAAGAGCCTACCTTTACCTGTCTGTTCATTCACGGTTGGAATGATTACTTTTTCCAACGGGAGCTGGCTCGCCATATTTCCTTAGCGGGTGGCGCATTTTACGCAATTGACCTGTGTAAATATGGGCGTTCGTTGCGTAAATGGCAGACGTTTGGCTGGACCGAAGACCTGCTGTCTTATGATCTGGATATTTACGTCGCTCTCGAGGTCATGCGAGAAGAGCATCCAGGTTTGCCGTTAGTTATGGCCGGTCATTCTACCGGGGGTCTGACGGCGGCCTATTGGGTGAACCGGCACCGAGATCAAGTCGCAGGACTATTGCTTGATTCCCCCTGGATTGAAATGGCGGGGGGAACTTCCCAGCGTTTCGGGGCTCGCGCCCTCGCAGAAATATTCTCCCGGCGGGCAGCTAAGAAAGAGGTTCCGCTGCAGTCAGCTGACTCCGCTTACGTAGATTCTTTGATGGGTTGGGATCGAAAGGTTGACGGTACCCTGCCTAAACGCCTGGAACCCTGGCTGAAAGATCCCTCCCTGCAGGGGTGGCCACTGGTTTCAAGTTGGAAAGGTACTCCGGATGCGGTAGTGCGTTTTGGCTGGGTACGGGCGATTACTGTTGCTCAAAAGCGACTTTTATCGGGTGAACCTACGGATGTGCCTACCTATTTCTTGACTTCTACCGCTTCTTCTAGTGGAAAACGTAAACGGGAAATGATGTTCACCGATTCGGTGCTAAATGTGCACACCATGTGCGAGAATGCCTGGCGGTTATCTCGTCGCGTGACCTTGGAACGTTACCCTGGCAAACATGACTTATTCTTATCTTTCCCTGATGTGCGTCAAAAGGTGTGGTTCGGCGTTCACCGTTGGCTTGCCGAAGCCTTGCCGGGGCAAGCTCGTCCTATAAATGAAATTGGTGAGCCCGCCGCCCACGCCATCTGCCCCTAGAACTTTTTACGTAGCCCGTTATGTCGGGCAGTTGAGCATATAAGTCAGCTCTCAGTTAGACACTTCAGTTGAAAACTCAATGAGAGTCTCTTCTTCAGAGCCTAGCTGAGAGCTTGACTGGGATTCACCGCCCGAGGAGGATCCCCAATCTGAGCTTATTTTTTGCTCTCTGGGTGGCAGTGAAAGCGTTTTTCTATTTACTTATGGGCAGCGTCCTGCTCTTGGGACGCCAACTTTTCGATTGCTGCCACATCTGGCTGCGGAGTGTGAGGCAGATTGGTATTGATCTCTACCGAGGGGTTCTTTAGATCAATATCCGTGTCTTCTTCCTGGGGGTTGTAAGGTATTTTCCCGTTTAACACATCGTGAACGCGCTGGCGATCAATGGTCTTTGTCCAGGTGGCCACCAATAGGGTAGCAACTGCGTTCCCGGTGAAGTTGGTGAGGGCGCGAGCCTCTGACATGAAGCGGTCAATACCGACGATCACTCCGACACCGTCTAGGAGTTCCGGACGATGGGACTGTAGGCCGGCAGCTAAGGTAGCGATCCCGGCTCCAGAAACCCCAGCGGCGCCCTTCGAAGCAATCATCATGAAGATCAACAAGCCGATTTGTTCACCCAATCCCATGGGCTTGTTCATGGCGTCGGAGATAAAGATAGCCGACATAGTCAGGTAGATAGCGGTTCCGTCCAGGTTGAAAGAATAGCCGGTAGGAACCACAATCCCCACCGTGATTTTGTGAATCCCCAGGTGTTCCATTTTCCGCATCAGGTTTGGCAGCGCCGATTCGGAGGAGGAAGTCGCTACGATCAGCAGGTATTCTTTTGCCAGGTATTTCATTAGTTTAAAGATGTTGAAGCGAGTAAATATCGCTAGGACGGAACCTAATACCACGCAAATGAACAGGATACAGGTGATATAGAAGGCCACCATCAGTAGCAGCATTTGACCTACCGCTTTGGCTCCGGTCGAACCGACTACTCCGGCCATAGCGCCAAAAGCACCGATGGGAGCTAGCCATAGAACCATGTAGAGCACTTTGAAAACCAGTTTTTGGATGGCGGAGACAGCGCGCAAGATTCCATCCCCGGTTTTGCCTAGGCTTTGTACGGCGAATCCTACTAAGAGGGCGATAAACAGAGTTTGCAGTACCGAGCCGGAGGTGAGAGAAGAGAAGAAAGTGTCAGGAATGATCGATTGAATGAAGCCAACGATCCCCTCTCCTTCTTGTTTGTTGCCGGAAGTGAACTGGGCTGCGGCATCTTTGGTGGCTTCGATATTTAGGTTGCTACCGGGCTCGATTATGTTTCCTACTACTAAGCCGATGCCTAGAGCAAATGTGGACATAGTTAGGAAGTAGGCGAGAGCAATTCCGCCAGCTTTTCCTACCGAGGCTGCGGCGCGTACTGAGCCGATTCCGAGGACGATGGTGCAAAAGATGACGGGCACAATCATCATGGTGATGAGTCGGACGAAGGTAGTGCCGACAACCTTGAATTCTTTGGCTACATCGGGAGCGGCTATTCCGAAAACAATCCCGGCGATGACGGCAATGATCACACCGATGTATAGCCAGTGAGTGTTATCTTTCTTCGGCTTTTTACTTTCGGGTACATAAGGTTTGCTAGCGGTTAGCTCAGTGACCTGGGGGCTAGTTTTGGGAATTACTTCACCTGTATTCTTATTGCGTTTGCGCATACCCATAGAGGAACTCCTGTAATAATGCTGGTTACAAAATCTGGGACTAAACGACTAGGAGGAAAATAAAAGTTTATCTTTCCAGCGAAGCGTGAAAGTAGGCTATAACCACTAAACTCTTGATGCAAAATCAATATTTTGCTTTTCCCCATATTTTGGCCGTAGGCCTTTTATCCTAGGCCGTGAAAGCCTGTTTGTGAAGTTGCACACACACACTGGTTTTTCGGAGCTTCAATCTTGGGGTGAAGTTTATGTGAGCGGTTATGAAAATCAGATTGCGATAGCCGACAGAGGTGGCGTGGTGACTGTCTTGGCGTTGAACTCTCAACTAAGCTCTCAACTTTAACTCTCATATAGTTGAGAGTTATATGAGAGTTGAGTTGAGAGCTTGAATGGGGTGAGATCCTCCCCCTTAATCTTCTTTGCTTAATAACCGATATCGTTGTTTAGGGCTGGTTGCCGGTTCGGTGCGGGCAATAGTTTCGGATTTGACCAGCGAATTTATAATGGCTCTGGTACCGCCTACGCTGATGCCAGCTGCGGCTGCCAGTTCTCTACTGCTAGCGGTCTTGTGGGTGCGCAGGTAGTCCAATATGCGCCCTCTTGAGGAAGTACCGGCTGCTGCTCCGCGTTCGGCAAGGGTCATTTGGCGGCGTTCAAAAGTTAGGCTGAAACTGTCTAGCCTATCTACCGGACGTGGTGGTGGCAGCATGTCCTGCTCTAACTGAGAGAGAATCTCCTGGTAGCCACTACCACGGTTTTCGGCAACGAAGCCACCGTCCTCGTAAGGGGTTACTTCTAAAAGGCGTGACAAGAATTGGTTTCGAGCGGAAGATAGCCCCGGTTTTCCCAAAGAATCTAGCGTGACCGTGCCGAATAGTCCCCCGGGGTTTAGTACTTCCAGGCGATCTGCATACAGGTTTAACTGTACCTGGGTTCCACGCGCTACCGGGGAATAATCTCTGTGCATCAGCGCATTAGTTAGCGCCTCTCGTACTGCGACTAAAGGATAATCGACGAGGTCGCGCCGGAATGCTCCCTGGATGACTCCTCCGATGCGCATATTTTTTGCGACCACTTCCACTCCGTCCGCAACCAGTGCGGGGATAGATCCCACCAGAGTTCCCGAATCAAGATGTCGCTGCCCTGAAGGCGCTGCCGCTTTGGTAGACCCGGGATAAACCGCGTAAGTAACGGTTAAGCGGGGAAAATACTGTTGCGGGTAGATGCCTAAAGCCAGCAAACCTGCCAAAGTGGGGTGGAGCTTTTTATCTGTCCCCATTCCAACAATCTTGAGTTGCTTCATTGCATCTTCGTCAGCAAGTTTGCCAAAGATTCGAGGATGAGCTTCCCGTTCTCGACGTAGCACGGCTGCTGTGCTCTGAGAATCCAAATCGTCCAGGCTGCTCTCGGTGATGACTTCACTGTCCCAACTGGGTTGAGCTTTATTTTCTTGAAGCCGGTCAATTTCGTATGCAGACAGCCGGCGATCGCCATCGCCGGTACGAATAAAGGAACCGCCGTAAATGTGTTTGCTGGTTACGTAGCAGGGTTTATCGCGTGGCTGCAGGGCGGGAACAGTTGCTACCACCAGTTGTTTACCGGAATAAGGTAGTAAGTTTATTTCTGCTCTCACTGGGGGAGTTAGTTTTTCGTTGCAAGCTCCTGCGAGCGCGTCATAGATTGCTTTCGCTTTGAACTGAGGGCTGTAAGCGAAGTTGTTCTGTTCTTGTAATCCCAGAATAATAATCCCCCCTGCGCCATTACTGAACGCAGAAAGGGTTTCAAGTATGGATTTTGGGAGTCCGCCAGCAGCCTCTTTAACTTCCACCTGTTGGGTGTCTTGACCGCCGAGGCGAAGTTCCTCTATTAGTATGTCCAGCTCATCGCGATTTATTGGTGCCTGCACGAAAGCTATTTTACTAACTCTCAACTAAGCTCTCAACTTAACTCTCATATAGTTGAGAGCTTAGTTGAGAGTTGAGTTGAGAGCTTGAATGGGTTGAGGTTTGCGGGGGTGGGTTACGTAAGCGCTACCTGTGGCTAAGCGGTGCTGTCTCGTAAACCAATCGGCTACTCGTTAAATAACCCACAAAAGGGTATATCCTGCCCTTCTGCTTTGACCTGCCGGGAAAGGGGCTGTTAAATTGGCTATTGCCCAAGATCGCCGGTGCCCACACCAGTGGGTTTAAGTTCCAGATCGGAAGCCTGTGTAGGTTGAACGATGCGTAACGTATCGAAAATAGTTGCGCGCCCTCGGAAAAGAGGACGCCCTTCCCCAGGGGAAGTCAGCAGCTAGGATCGGTAGGTTTATTTTCGCCCCGTGCAATCTGCACGGGGTTTTCTTGTTCTGGCCCCCGGCACGGATAAACGGAAGGAGGGCCTAATGGCGAAAGCTGATAAGCAAGCCATGATCGCTCAGCTGGAAGAAAAAATCAGCTCCGCATCGGCCCTGCTGCTCACCGAATACCGCGGGTTGACCGTGGCTCAGATGACTGAGCTGCGCAAAAACCTGGCAGGAACGGCTACATATTCCGTCACGAAGAACACGCTGGCCAGGATTGCCGCCAAGAACCAGGGAATTGACTTCCTGGACGAGGAGCTAACCGGCCCGACCGCAATCGCGTTCGTAACCGGAGAGGCCGTGGATGCGGCCAAAGTGCTGCGCGACTTCGCCAAGGATAACGAGCAGTTGGTTATTAGAGGCGGTGTCCTCGACGGGAATTTCTTGTCTGCAGATGAAGTCAAGAAACTCGCTGAACTGGACAATCGCGAAACTACGCTGGCCAAACTGGCCGGAGCAATGGAAGGCAAACTGGTACAGGCTGCCTTTATGTTCAAGGCGCCCGCCTCCAAGGCGGTTCGCACCGTGGACGCCCTGCGCGAAAAGCAGGAAAAAGCGGCTTAGCAAGGCCGCATAGATCGACAAGAAAAAATCTGCCTCGCGTGGGCAAAAAGAAAGGAATGCCAATATGGCTAAGCTCAGCAAAGAAGAGCTAATTGATGCTTTCAAAGAAATGACTCTGTTGGAACTGTCCGAGTTCGTTAAGGAATTCGAGGACGTCTTCGATGTAGAGGCCGCAGCTCCCGCTGCTGTCGCTGTTGCTGCCCCCGGTGCTGCCGGTGGCGAAGAAGCAGCCGAAGAAAAGACCGAATTCGACGTAGTGCTTGAAGGCGCTGGCGACAAGAAGATCGCTGTAATCAAGGCTCTGCGCGCCCTGCAGCCCGGACTGGCTCTGAAAGAAGCCAAGGAGAAGGTTGACTCCGCTCCGACCACCATCCTGGAAGGCGCTTCCAAGGAAGACGCTGAAAAGGCCAAGGCTGATCTGGAAGGCGCAGGTGCTTCTGTCACTCTGAAGTAAGGCTAGTTAGTCTCTTACTTTTAAAGGCGGTGCGGGGAGAGTTTCCCCGCACCGCCCTTTTATAAAGAAGCTAATCTTAACAAGAGGGAGGTGCTAGATAATGACCGTAGTGCGGCACCTGGGTAAAAAAGAATGGCTGCTCAGCGCGCTGGCGATTATCACCATTATTTGCCAGGTTTTCTTAGATTTGCGCCTGATTGATTTCATGCAAACCATCACCGAAATGATTGTGAAACCAGGTGCTACCGTCAGCGGGGTGCTATCTGAAGGCACAAAAATGCTCGGCTGCGCCGCCGGATCCATGGTAGTAGCCATAGTCACCGGTTATTGCATGGCCATGATTGGCGCCACCGTTGCCCGCAACCTACGGCAAGCAGTGTTTACAAAAGCGATTTCCCTCCCGCAAGCAGACTTTGACCGTTTCGGCGCGCCCTCGCTAATTACCCGCTCCACCAACGATGTCACTCAGTTGCAAATGTTTGTGGTGATGGGGTGTCAAATGATGGTGAAAGCCCCCATCCTCGCCATCTGGGCAATCATAAAAATCGCCGGGAAGAACCTGACTTGGACCGCCGCCACCGGGGTGGCGGCGCTAATACTGCTGGTCATGATTTTCATCATTTGGCGAATCGTGATGCCGCGGATGATGCGGATGCAGCGGATCACTGACGACCTGAACCGAGTAACCCGCGAACATATGGAGGGGGTGCGGGTTATCCGTGCCTACGGCTCCCACGATTTCCACGAGCAGCGTTTTGAAGCCACCAACACCGAACTAACCAACACGCACCTAATCGTATCCGGCACTTTCTCCTTCATGATGCCGGTGATGAACACGGTGATATCCGGGCTTAACCTGGCGATCTATGTTCTGGGTGCTTTCATGATTAACGCGGCTGCCGGCCCGGAAAAAATAACCTTGTTTTCGCAGATGATTGTATTTTCGGGGTACGCCACCCAGGCGATTGGCGGATTCTTGATGATGGCAATGGTATTCGTATTTGCTCCCCGAGCAATCGTTGCAAATCGCCGTATCCGGGAGGTGCTCGATTGGGAACCTTCCCTAGTTGACTCGGCAGCTACCGGCGATAGATCCGCCCACGTCCTCGGGAAAGAAACCTGCCCAGACCGGCAGGAACCGGCGATTGAGTTTAGAGACGTTTCGTTCCGTTACCCCGGAGCCGAAGACGACGCCCTCCACCAGATAAATCTAAAGATTGCTCGCGGACAGACCGTAGCCCTTATTGGAGCCACCGGCAGCGGAAAAACCTCACTGGTGAACCTAATTCCTCGGGTTTATGATCCCCGAGAAGGACAGGTTTTGATTAACGGCAAGGACGTGCGGGAATTTCCTTTGCTAGATCTGCGTAGCCAAATCGCATATTCACCTCAAAAAATCACGCTATTCACCGGCACTATCGCTTCCAATATTGCTTTCGGAAAAGGTCCGAAAAACATTACCCCCACCGATATTGTTGAGGCCGGTGACATCGCAGCCTGCGATTTTATTGCCGATAAAGAGGGCGAGTTCGCGGCGGAAGTAGCCCCAGGGGGCAGTAACTTTTCCGGCGGGCAAAAACAGCGGATTTCGATTGCCCGGACAGTGGCTAGAGACGCGCAAATCTTGATTTTTGATGACACTTTTAGCGCCCTCGATTATGCCACCGACCGGGACGTTCGCGGGCAATTATCGGCGAAAGCAAGCGGGAAAACCCAGATCATTGTGGCGCAGCGGATCGCAACTGTGCGAGAAGCCGACCAGATCCTAGTGATCGATCACGGCAAAATCGTGGAGCGGGGGACTCATCAGTCGCTATTGGCGTCCTCAAAGATTTATCGAGAAATTGCGCTGTCCCAACTCTCTGAGGAGGAGTTGGCATGAAAGACGTAGAAATGAGCAGGTGGGAGCGGCGAGTCGAGTCGGCGCGGCGCGGCCTAGAACCAGTCGCAGAAAAAATGTCACCAGTACACGCGGGAGGACGCCACGGCGGGAACGTTTATGAGAAAGCGGGGAAAGGACAGTTCTCCCAATCGGTGCGCGGTCTTGCCCAGTTTTTAGGACGCTACCGGGTAGCTATCCTGGTAGCGGTAGTTTTGGCAATTGCCGGATCGCTTTTGACCGCGGTCACGCCGATGTTCCTAGGGTTGATAACCGATGAAATTGCCGCCGGATTGCGCAGCAGTATCGATATGGACAGGATCTTTTCCCTGTTGCGGATGGCTACCCTCGTCCTCGCCTTAGGGTTCTGCTTTAACCTGGGGCAATCGCTGATCATGGTGATGGTTACCCAACGCACCGGGCAGCGGATGCGCTCTGCGATTGACCGGAAAATCGATCGCCTGCCGCTGTCTTTCTTCGACAAAACCAGTCACGGCGACACGATGAGCCGGGTAACCAACGATATTGACACCCTGGTGCAAACCTTGCATTCGGCAATCACCACTATTATTACCGGAGTAGTCACCCTGGTGGGAGCCGCATTTATGATGCTCTACACCGAGTGGCGGATGGCGCTAGCCGGTATGGGGGTCACGCTATTGGGGTTCGTCCTCAACGCGGTGATTATGGTGTTCTCCCAGCGTTTCTTTATTCGCCGGCAGTCTTACCTGGGCAGCCTAAACGGGCATATCGAAGAATCCCTATCCGGGCAAGGAATCATCAATATCTATAACGCGGGATCCGCCACCACTGCCGAGTTTAACCGTCGTAACCAGCGGCTATTTAATGCGACTTGGCGCGCCGATTTCCTCTCCCAGCTGATGATGCCCGTCATGGGGTTTGTGGGAAACCTCGGTTACGTGGTGGTATGCGTACTCGGTGCAGTCCTGGTGGTGAAAGGCCATGTCACCATCGGCGTAATCGCCGCCTTCATGCTCTATATCCGAGTTTTCACCCAGCCGCTATCGAACCTAGCTTCTGCCGCGGCCTCCTTCCAATCAGCAGCCGCTGCCGGAGGGCGCGTTTTTGAAATTCTGGAAGAGGACGAGCTACCGGACGAATCCGAAAAACCGGTGCTGAACGGCCAAGTAACCCAGGGCGAGGTCGAGTTTCGGGATATCCGCTTCTCCTATCAGAGGGGTAAAGAAATCATTCACGGCTTCTCTGCCCTAGTAAAACCGGGCCAAAACGTAGCGATAGTAGGACCGACCGGAGCCGGCAAAACCACCCTGGTAAACCTGTTAATGCGCTTTTATGAACTGGACAGTGGGGAAATCCTATTGGACGGAACCCCGCTATCTGCAATGCGCCGCGAGGACGTGGATTCACAGTTCGCGATGGTGCTCCAAGACAGCTGGATGTTCCAAGGAACCTTGCGGGAAAACCTGGTTTATTCTCGGCAGGACGTATCCGGGGAACGCCTGGAGCAGGTGATAAAAGCAGTCGGGCTCAGTGACTTGGTTGCGCAGCTGCCTCACGGTCTCGATAGCGAGATTCGGGAAGATTCTGCCCTCTCTAGCGGGCAACGCCAATTGGTGACTATTGCTCGTGCCATGCTTGCCGATAAGCCCTTGCTGATTCTCGATGAGGCTACGTCCTCGGTCGATACCCGCACGGAGCAGCTAATTCAGCGAGCAGTAGCCAAAGCTACGGCGGGACGTACCTCGTTCGTGATTGCCCATCGCCTGTCTACGATTCGCGACAGTGACGTTATATTCGTGATGGAACATGGCGATATTGTCGAATTCGGCACGCATGAAGAGTTGCTGGCCTCCAAAGGCGCATACGCCCGCCTCTATAACGCGCAGTTCACCAAAGGTGACATTGATGCGTGATTGAATCGCGCAGGGCAGGGGCTGGCTCGGCAAAAGCACTCCGGGGACCCCGTGACCTGCTTCGCAGGCCAAGCCCCTCTCGTATCTTTTGCCGGCCGCGCCCCTTTCTTCCCCATTGATGTCTGTGTTTTGGTCTTATTACTGGCGAGTGATCTTTAGGCTCCTGTTGCTTTTAGGCGTGGAGGGTAGATTTTATCCGAGTGGGTGCGGTGGGCATAAGAATTCGGAAAACGTCGCTACGTTTTCCGAATTCTTGGGCAGGAGGAAAAATCTACCCTCCGCGCCTAGCAGTATCGGGTCTACAATCATCAAATTTCGCCAATTCCATCAGCGAAATGGCGCCAAAACCACCAGTCAAATCGCGCCAATTCCACCAGTGAAATGGCGCCAATTCCATCAGTATGAGCTATACTTGCAGGGTGCAGTACTTTCAAAGACTTAGCGACCATCAGCTTCAGAGTGCGTTGGAATCAAGTGGAGCGGTTTTGATAGAAGGACCAAAATGGTGCGGAAAAACTACTAGTGCGGTTCACCATGCTGCCAGCGCCCTCTATATGGCTAACCCTCGTGATCTGGAACAGAATTTAGTGGCGGCAGATCTCGACCCTACTGCTCTTTTAGCGGGGGAAACGCCACGTCTTTTGGACGAATGGCAGGTAGCTCCGCAGCTTTGGGACGCGGTTCGTTTTGCGGTTGATGAAAGGCAAGCGGCTGGTCAATTCATCCTGACGGGTTCGGCCACTCCAGTTGAGCGGTCTAAAATGCTGCATTCTGGGATTGGGCGGATCGCAAGGATGCGGATGCGTACTATGAGCCTGTTTGAATCAGAGTGCCCTCAAGAATACGTCTCTATAAGTGACTTGTTCTCGGGAAAGAAAATTCCGGTTCTTAAAAATAACTATTCACTAGAGCAGGTTACCGAGTTGCTATGCCGTGGCGGCTGGCCGGGGGCAGCGACCCATACCGGAATGGATAATCGGCAGGCAATAAATTACCTGGATGCTTTAATAGCAGAAGAAATTCCCCTCAACAGTGGAAATGAGCGTAATCCTGACAAGATGCGCGCTTTCTTGCGCAGCTACGCCCGACATAGCGCCACCTCCGCCACACTGGTTAATATCGCACAAGATACTGATATTAGCGAAACTACGGCTCGGGAATATTTGAACGCATTACAGCAGTTGTTTGTGATTGAAGAACTGCCAGCCTGGAACCCTAATCTCAGATCAAAAGCTGCGATTAGAACTACCGCGGTTAGGCATTTCGTAGATCCCTCTTTGGCGGCAGCAGCTATGGGTGCGGGCAGTGGGGTACTGCTGCGTGACCTGCGCACCCTAGGTTTACTGTTTGAGACCATGTGTATTAGAGACTTACGTGCCTTCGCCAGTGCGTTAGATGCGCAGCTATATCATTTCCGCGACAAAAGCGGGAATGAATGCGATGCAGTTATGGTGCAACGGGATGGACGTTATGGGTTGATAGAGATAAAGCTAGGAGGGGAAGACTTAGTTAGCCAAGGGGCTGATTCTCTAAGTAAGCTCTCCGGTCTTATCGATACTACGAAAATGCCTGCCCCCTCCTTCCGTATGGTGCTAACCGCCAACAGTACCTACTCTCTGGTGCGTCCAGACGGAGTTCTGGTGGTTCCGCTACCTCTGTTGGGATTATAAGGGCGGGAAACCTAAAGCACTTTGGAGAAGAAGTCTTGGGTGCGAGGATTCTGGGGGTGGTTGATCACCTGGTCAGGGGTGCCCTGCTCCAAGATTTTGCCTTCATCCATGAACACCACGTGGTCGGCAACTTCCCGGGCGAAACCAATCTCGTGGGTAACCACAATCATGGTCATCCCTCCGCGTGCCAAATCCTGCATGACCGACAGTACTTCCCCTACTAGCTCGGGATCTAGGGCGGAAGTGGGTTCGTCAAACAGCATCAGTTCTGGCTCCATGGCGAGGGCGCGGGCAATCGCGACCCGCTGCTGCTGCCCACCCGAAAGCTGAGCCGGGTAATGGTCAGCGCGATCTGCCAGCCCAACCCGCGCTAACAACTCTAGAGCCTGAGCTTGCGCCTTCTCTTTGCCGATTCCTTTCACCTGGGTAGGCGCTTCCGTCACGTTTTCTAGCGCCGTCTTATGGGGGAATAGGTTAAAACGCTGGAATACCATGCCCACTTGGGAGCGTTGGCGCGCGATTTCCTGATCGGTCAAGCGGCGCAGCACGGTTCCCTGCTCGGTAAGTGAACCGCGGCGGCGATCCAAATACGCGCGGAAAGGATTTTTCGAGGGCGCGCCCTCTTCCATCCCTAATAGTTCTCCGTTGAGGTAAACGCGTCCTCCAGACACCTGTTCTAACTCGTTTACGCAGCGCAGTAGGGTAGATTTGCCTGAGCCGGAGGGTCCTAGCAGCACGCACACTTCGCCGGTAGCTACCTGCAAACTTACATCCCGCAGTACGTGGAGATCCCCGAAAAACTTGTGGACGTGCTGCATATCCACCATCAGGGGTTGATTTTCTGTTTGTGAGGTCATGGGGTGTACTCCAAGAAAGGATCGTCTTTGGTGGTGCCGGAGTCGGCCATGGCGCGCATTTTACGGGATCCGGCGGATTTCTTATCTCCACCGGTACGTTCGTCGAAACCCCGACCGAAGTAACTTTCGATATGGCTTTGAATTACCATCAAAATCGAAGTAATCGTCAAATACCAGATTGCTGCTACCAGCAATAAGGGGATCGGCAAGAATAGGCGCTGCCCGATGGTTTGGGTGGCGAAAGTAATTTCCAAAGTAAACGGAACTGCCAAGACCAAGGAAGTGGTTTTCAGCATGGAAATGGTTTCGTTGCCGGTGGGGGGAATGATTACCCGCATGGCTTGGGGCAGAATAATTCGCCGCAGAATCTGACTGCGTCGCATCCCTAGGGCGCGCGCCGCCTCCTCTTGCCCAGCATCCACCGCGTTCAAACCAGAGCGCACGATTTCTGCCAGATACGCGCCCTCGTTAAGTCCTAACCCTAAAATGGCTGCTACCGCTGGGCTAATTACCGTGTTGGTATCAAAAGTCAGCAACTCTGGGCCGAAAGGAACCCCTAGTGACAGGGTGGAATAGAGGGTGGGCAGCATTCCCCAAAATAGTAGCTGCGTGTAGATAGGGGTTCCGCGGAAGAACCAAATATAGGTCCAGGAAACCCCTTTCATAATCGGGTTAGGGGATTGGCGCATAATCGCCATAGTCACCGCGAGGATCACCCCGATAAGCATGGAAACTACGGTCAAAATCAGCGTCCACATGATGCCGCGCAGCACCGTGGGGTGGAAGATGTAGGTGGCTACCTGATCCCAACGGAACTTTTCATTACTGACCAGGCCATGCACCAGCATGGCGGCCAGAATCAGTACTACAACCGCACTAACCAGGCGGCCCGGCGAAAATACCGGGCGCGGCCTGGTCAGCATGGCGCCATCTTTCAATTTTTGGCTATTCATATTTAAAGGTTATGTCCTAGGGAGTTACTCGGAAACTTTTGGATTAATCTCAGCTTTTTCGAGAATGAAGCTATCGGCACCGTAAAGGGCGAAGATTTTCTCCAAAGTTCCGTCATCCATTAGTTTTTGTAGAGCTGCCTGTACCGCTTTCGCCAGTTGCTCGTTATCTTTATTAACCACTACGCCATGCTGGGCGGTTTCGAAAGCTTTACCGACAATTTCCAGTTCGCCGCCACTCATCTTGACTGCGTATCCTACGACTGGCGAGTCGGCGAGTACCGCGTCATATTGACCCCCGGTAACCTTGGGGACAATCTCAGTCTGCATTTTGTGTTCTTTTACGGTGACTGCAGATTTTCCATCCGCCTCACACTGTTTAGAAATCTCTTTAATGGTTTCCTGTTGGGCAGTGCCGGTCTGCACCCCCACGGTTTTGCCGCAAGGGTTCTTCGGGTCGAACTTCTTGGGGTTGCCTTTAGCTACTCCGTAAGAGAAGCCGAGTTCCGCATAGGAAACCATTTGAGTCTCGGCTTCGCGCTCCTTGGTGATGCTGAAACCGGAAACTCCGATGTCATATTTGGTTCCAATTTGCGGAATCAGGGAGTCGAATTCACCGTGAGCAGTGGTGCCGTCTTTTAGTCCCATCACTTTGGCAATGGCTTTGACCATGTCAACGTCGTAGCCGGTAGGGGTCTTATTGTCGGCTTTCATGTATTCGGCGGGGGCGTAGTCTACCGAAGCTCCGTTCTTGAGCACTCCGGCTTTCTTGATCTCTGCCGGCACCAGTTTTTCTACTGCGGGATCGGCTTTAATAGTTGATACGTCAAAGCCTTTTTCACCCGGATCGTCCGTGGAGCCGGTTGCCTCACTACCGGAGCTGCAAGCCGCTAATCCTAGCGAGGTGAGGGAAATGGCGGCGAGCGCCGCAAGTGTGCGTTTCATGATATCTCCAATCAGTAGGTCTGTAGAAAGTATGCATTGTTACGAATAATTATGCAAAATCCTGCGGGAGGTCTGTGGTGGGTATCTCTTTGCGGCTGATTCTTGACTGCAATATTGCGGGTGCCTCAAGGCCTAAATTTCTTCGACGGGCAACGCTCTGCGTGCTCATCGCAGCAAAACCCCGATATGCTGGGGGCGTGAACAAACACTGCTCCCGCAGGTCTGGGCGGGTCATCTCCCTATTGTTGATTGTCTTGGTGGTGACCCTGATCTACCCTCTTAACGCACAGGCGCGCGAACATCCTCGCGTCCTCGTCCTTATTTCCTCCGGTTTATCGTGGTCAGACGTAGATCCGGCAGAAAAAGAGGGTAAGGAATTCTTGAACACCCTAGGAACAGCTAGGGTAGCCAACTTGACGCGCCATAACGCGGCTAAAACTACCTGTCCCTTAGATGGGTATCTAACTTTATCGACCGGCATGCGAGTAACCCCCACTAACGCCCGTGCCCAGGGACATTGCCCCGAAATTCCTGCTTTTGATGACGGTGTATTCTCCGCAGTTGAGCTAAAAGAATGGCAAAAAGATGCCGCTCGGCAAAACGAACAAGCCGTTCCCGGGACATTAGGGGAAAGTCTTGCAGAACAGGGTAAAAAAGTGGTGGCTATCGGTCCGGGAGCCAGCGTGGCCGCTATGGATAATGCTGGAAAGGTAGCTAACTATCGTCCGCAAGCAACTAGCGAGGGTCTTACTTCCCAGGTAAAAGCGACTTTGGAGGACGCCGAAGTCACTATTGTCGATGTCGGAGCGGTGAGCCCGAATAGCGCTATTAAAGTTTCCTCCACTTCGTTAAACGCCACTCCCGCCGATGGGTTACCGGGAGCAGATAGAACGGACAAACCCCGCAGTAAACAGGTCTTAACCTCTCTTACTGCCGCCCTGAAAGCCGCTCAAGATGCAGATCTGGTTTTTGGTTTAGATGTTGCCGATCATTCCGCCACGCCCCATTTAGGGATGGCGTTTACCCGCGCACCCGGGGAAAAGCCGGGAATAATTCGTTCCTCCTCTACTCGACAGTTGGGGTTAGTCTCTACCGTTGACTTCACCAGTCGCATCCTCGACGCCACCGGTGCTGATGCTCCTGAATATCTAGTGGGAGGAACCTTTAGCGCCGCGCGCGACTATGGAATAGCCGGCAATTTAGACTGGCTGCGCAACCAAGCGCTGCGTTCCGATCAGGCAAGTATTCTACAAGCGCGCTTTATCGTGCTAACCGGGATTATTTTATTAGCAGCGTTGGGGCTTTTGCTATTTTTGCTGCGGCGGGAATATTTGGGGTTCTCTAGGCGCTCCCGCAAGGTAATCGTGCTGTTGTGTCTGAGCGCCAGCTTACTGGGGCCGGCCAGTTTCCTGGCGGCTAATATTCCGGCGGGTATCTTGGGGGGAACTGGCGGGAACTTTACTGGTAACGCCCTACAAATGTCGGTTCCCCTCCTTACCGTGCAATTTTTCTTGTTACTGGTTGCTATCGCCGCGATTTTGGCGGCGTTTTGTCTAGCCGCCGGAAAGGTTGTTGCCGGGCGCTGGTCCGGGCTGGAATTTTCAGCTCCGGTACTGGTTGCTGCAACTCTCGTGCTGATCTGGTTGCTGGTTAGCTTGTTAACGGGATCCCCAGATCAAATCTCTGCTATGTTCTCTTCTGCCGCCACTGCTGCTACTCGTTTCTACGGCCTTAATAACAATAAGTATTCTTTCTTATTCGCCGCGGTCTTAGCCCTAGAATGCCTGGTTTTAGCACCCGCAGCGGCCAGGTTCCCGCAGCGGCGCCGCCGCTACTTTATCTACGGTTTCACTCTTCTGGCAGTAGCCGTAATCCTAGATGGTTTCCCCTGGCTAGGAGCCGATGTAGGCGGGCCACTAGCGATGGTCCTCGGGGTAGGGATTACTTTGAACTGGGTGCTAGGTAAAAAGGTGGGGCCAGGAAAAGTAATTGCGCTGATAGTCGCCGCGTTTATTGCCTCGAGCTTATTTGTATTGGTAGACAAGCTAGCTAGTCCCCCTGCCCGCACTCACTTTGGGCGTTTTATTTCCGAGGTCGCGAACGGAGGCGGCGGAATTATTGTGAAGCGTAAAGCCGAAGCCATGATAAATACCTTCGGCGGCCCCCTCACCTTCACAGTTTTGCTAATCCTGGGCGCAGGGGTAACTATCTGGTGCCTCATTAAACGCAAACGAGGCGTCAGCGCAGACGCAAGTCGTCTCCACACGCGGTTGGGTGGAGGCTTGTCGGCCTTGAATCGCATTCCGGGGGCAGGTTATTTTGCTAAAGGAGTGTTGCTTACCTCCATACTGGCGGCACTAACCAATGATTCTGGGGCTCTGATCCTAGTTTGCGCGGGATTATTTACCCTTCCGGCTCTCGATGCCATGCTGATCTTAAGTGCCAAGGAAAAGTCGCAACTGCAAAAAACCGAGAAGCTAGAGGCTAAATAATCAAAATTCGGTGAAGTCGGTAACTTTCCTTCCTAGAGTTTTTGTATGCCTAACTCCGTTTGATAGTCTTTTGGGGTGCCTGAGTGCACGAGGCGGGTTACCCAAGCGGCCAAAGGGATCTGACTGTAAATCAGCCGGCGTAGCCTTCGGGGGTTCGAATCCCTCACCCGCCACGGTGCTAGGTTTTCGGACTTAGCGGCAATAAGGTAAACTGCTAGCTGGCAGGACAGAGTAAAATCTATTTAACCAGCAGGTATGTTTGCTGTTGCCCCGATAGCTCAGTAGGCAGAGCGTCTCCATGGTAAGGAGAAGGTCCAGGGTTCAAATCCCTGTCGGGGCTCTAGGGTTTGTTTTCACAGATCCTCAAGCGGCGGGGTAGCTCAGTTGGTGAGAGCGCACGACTCATAATCGTGAGGTCGCGGGTTCGAACCCCGCCCTCGCTACTTTTCAATTTCGGTTGAAAATAGGTAATGCCGCTAATCGGGCGGCCCGAGACATAGAGGTAAATAAGAATGGCCAGCAAGTCGTCCGACGTACGTCCTAAGATCACTCTGGCGTGCAGCGAATGCAAAGAGCGTAACTACATCACCAAGAAGAACCGCCGGAATAATCCGGATCGTCTGGAACTGATGAAGTACTGCCCGCGTTGCCGTAAGTCGACTTCGCACAAAGAGACTCGCTAAGCGCGGGATCGTTTAGCTAGCTGCTCTCGGTTCCTGCGGCTTTATCGCGTATCTGTGCTCTCTATGCCAGATCATTAACTTGGAATAGTAGCAGATGGACAGGGAAGCCGGCGGAGTAACCAGCTAGAAATGAAGATAATCGCATAAAGTTTAGGCATAATGCCAAACGTATAGGCTTAATAGTAAATGGTTGGGGGTCGCTGCTAAGCGACCCCCAACCATTTACTATTTCAGTTCGGCGCTAGGGGTTGGGGTAATCCCGCGATTGGGATTACGGGCTAATACCCAAAATATGTGTCTTTTGCCGGGCGTGTCGGGGTGGTTTAGTGGCCTGCCCAGCCTTTGCGGATGTGTAGGGATCCGTCTTGGGATTTGGGGTCGTAATCGATGGCGCTATCCCATAGTTTCGGGCCTGGTTTTGCTTGTTTTGCCCCTGGTTTGGGGCCTGGTTTTAGGTGGTGGGGCT
>QWCQ01000046.1_pt1 | contig 133370 bp, 118 predicted proteins | sample 1972701 | NCBI WGS metagenome assembly QWCQ01 (sample SAMN09866704, study PRJNA288562) | Human gut metagenome isolate pre4_stool, whole genome shotgun sequencing...
ATACCAAGACGGATCCCTACACATCCGCAAAGGCTGGGCAGGCCACTAAACCACCCCGACACGCCCGGCAAAAGACACATATTTTGGGTATTAGCCCTAAAAATACCCAGTGATAAATACTCCTATCACTGGGTAAATAACTCCAATAGCCCCAAAACACTTATATGTTTTCGGGCATATAAAATTACATGATAAAAGTATTCTTAAACTGGGTACAAAAAACTAAGCCCCATATTAAAAGTGAAACGGGACTGCTACTTTTTGTTCCCACTATCAAATTGACAGTTTATTTAAGAATACCTTGCCGCATATTTATTAACTCCTTGTATAATACTGAATCTAATTATATTCCTTAACCCTTTATTTGTCAAGCTGACAAACTAAAGCAGAAAAAGCGGCAGGATTTCCCCCTGCCACTAATCATCTGTTTATGCAAAAATAATTTCCTTTTCCACAATCTCCCTCGCACAAGCCCTTATGTTATTGAGGCATCCTGTCCATTCTAAGGCGTTTTCTGCCTTTAGCTGTTCCGTTATGCCCTGTGCCTGTTTCATACCCTCTATGAGCCTTTCAAAGCGTTCCTGTGCCTGTCTGTTGATGTCGGCAAGGTAGGCGTTTAGCCTGCCGCTTGTAAGAAGATTGGTGTATGTAACTTTACGGTACTGTTTTAGATAATCTAAATGCCGTTGCCCCCAGATGCCTATTGCCTGTTCTTCTTCGGCGGGTACAGTTAAGCACGGTATCAAATAATCCCCTTGCCTTTCGTATTTGCCGCCCAGTTCCTCAAATAATGATTTTGCCATTGTCTGTTACCTCCACATTCTTTTTTATTTTGAATGTCCGCAAAATCCGTCCTACATCTGTGGACGGCGTAGGAGGACTTGACTTCGATGAAATTCCAGTTTGACCCGCGCCAGCCCTACCAGACCAGCGCGATCGAGGCTGTCACTGACATATTTGATGGGCAGCCCGCCGATGTTGACCAGCTCTTGACAAGCTTGCAGTTTTTTCCGCCCCAGCAGTCACTGGGGCTGTCGGACTTTGGTGGCCAGGAAGCTCTCGACATCTTCGAAGAGATCGGCGCATATGGCAACAACCTCATCCTGGACGAGGACACGATCTTGGAGAATCTGCAGCGGGTGCAGGACCGCAACGGCCTGGAGATCAACGAGAGCCTGGTTGATGGTTTGCAGTTCGACATCGAGATGGAAACCGGCACCGGCAAGACCTACGTGTACCTGCGTACCGCGTTCGAACTGGCGACGAAGTACAAGTTCAACAAGTACATCATTTTGGTGCCGTCGGTAGCGATCCGGGAGGGCGTGAAGACCAGCATCCAGTTGATGCGCGAGCACTTCCGCCACTTGTACCCGCAGATAAACATGGACTACAACGTTTACTCCGGTGACCGTGCCGAAGACGTGCGGGATTTTGCTACGGCCACATCGTTGCAGTTCTTGGTGATGACGATTGACTCGATTAGGGGCGATAAGAACACTCGTATCATCCACCAGCAGCGCGACAAGCTCTCTGGTCTGCGGCCACTTGACTTCTTGCAGGCCACGCGCCCGGTCGTGATTATGGATGAGCCGCAAAACATGGAATCTCTACTCGCGCAGTCAGCAGTTGCGGATTTGAATCCTATGTGTATGTTGCGGTACTCAGCCACACATCGCACGACCCGTAACGTGGTCTATCGGCTCGATCCGCTGGATGCGCACCGACTGGAGCTGGTGAAGAAGATCGTCGTCTCCGATGCCCAGGAACTGGGGAGTGCAGCGAAACCGTATGTGAAGCTGCTGGGGGTCAAACGCGACCCGAGCTTCACAGCAAGCCTAGAGTTGATCTGTCGTAAGAAAGACGGCTCGTATGCCAAACGGAAGGTCAACGCCACCCAGGGCACGGATCTGGAACGACTGTCGGGTGGTAACCCGGCCTATGAGGGCAACTGGCGAATCAATGAGATCAGCGTGCTCCCTGAGCAGATCGAGCTAACCAACTACGGCATCTTGCGAGTCGGTGAAGAGATCGGCGGAAACCAAGACGCCATATTCCAAGCAATGATCCGCGAGACCGTACGTGAACACATCCGCAAAGAAGAACAAGTCCACCCCCAGGGAATCAAGGTGTTGTCGCTGTTCTTCATCGACAAGGTCTCCTCCTACCTCGGTGAGGGCAATAACAACTTGGATGCGAACGGTGATTTCGCAGCCTGGTTCGACACCGTCTACCAGGAAGAGCGTGCAAAGAATGCTGCCTCACACGCGTTTTTACCCGTTGACCCGGTGGAGGCACGTTCGGGCTATTTTGCGCAGATGAAACGCGGCAGGGGCAAGGCCGCGCAAGCGACGTTCAAGGACTCCTCGGGCAAAACCAAGGCTGACGATGACGCCTATGAGCTGATCATGAAGGACAAAGCCCGCTTGCTGAATATGGATGAGCCGGTACGGTTCATCTTCTCTCACTCCGCGCTACGGGAGGGGTGGGATAACCCGAACGTGTTCCAGATCTGCACCCTGCGTGACATGTCGACTGAGACTGAACGCCGACAGACGATTGGACGCGGGCTGCGCCTGCCGGTCAATCAGAATGGTGAGCGCGTCAAGGACGCAGGAACTGCACAGTTGACGGTGGTAGCGAATGAGTCGTATGCGGCGTTTGCTGCCGCACTGCAGGATGAGTACAAACGGGCTGGTGTCTCGATCGGGTTTGTGCGTAAGACCGAGTTCGCTGAACTGCCCGTGGTTGAGGGCGGTAAGGAATCCCGGCTGGGTACTCGCCGCTCTACAGAGATCTGGGAGGTTTTACACGAGCGCGGATACATCAATGATGCAGGCGAGGTACAGGGCACGTGGGTGCCTGACCAGCTTGGTTTCACCGTCGGTTTACCAGAGCAGTACGCAGACTATGAGGCTGAGGTTATTGACCTGGTTGATCGGTGCAAGATCGAAGCACTCGTCAAACCCAGGCGCAAGCGGGTAGTCCGGTCACTGAACAAGCAGGTGTATGCCACACCGGAGTTCGAGGAATTTTGGGAGAAGATCACTTCTCGAACGACCTACCGGGTGAGTCTTGACCGTACGGATTTGGTGCAGAGATGCGTGGCCCGGATCAAGGAAGCCCCGCGTATTGATCCGATCCGTATCCAGGTCACCCGCACAGGTGTAGAGCTGACCCGTGGTGGCCCGAAAAGCTCGCTTCTTGGGTTACGTGACGAGGTGTTCAATGACTCCTACCCGCTGCCAGACATCGTCTTGCAGTTGCAAGAGTCCACGTCGCTGACCCGTAAAACGATCATCGACATTCTGCTCGGATCACAGCGGGTGGGTGAGTTCCTGGCAAACCCGAATGACTACATCAAGATGGTCACCGGGTGCGTCGAAACCGAGCTCGCCCAGACCCTCATCGACGGGATCCAATACGAGCCGATCGGCGGCAGCATCTATGAGCTGCGCGAGCTACAGGCTGATGGGCTGGAAGAGAAGGACCGTTTCATAGATCAGCTATACAAGGTGACCAATAAGGAGAAGACGGACTTCGACTACGTAGTCTTCGACTCAGCGGTGGAGAAACAGTTCGCCCAGTATTTGGACGGACGTGAAGACATCAAACTGTTCATGAAGCTGCCCGACAAGTTCCGCATCCCCACCCCGGTCGGGGATTACAACCCGGACTGGGCGATTATCAAGATCGAAGACGGTGTCGATCGACTCTATTTGGTGCGTGAGACCAAGTCAACTCAAGACCCATCGAAGCGTCGCCCGAGCGAGAATGCGAAGATCACGGCGGCGATGAAGCACTTCGAAGCTATCGGCGTGGACTATGCGGTGAGTTCTCCTGACCGGTGGGAAATCTAGGAGACGAATGCGCGTTGCATCACCTTAGTGCTTACCAGGCCAAGCTCTACGCCCACGAGCTCGACCGTTCCTACGCTGCTGACCATGTGGGGCGATTAGCGGGACTGCTGTTTGATGCGCAGGTGGAGCCTAAACCTCACCAGGTGGATGCCGCGCTGCTTGCGTTGCAGACTCTGTTCACGAAAGGGGTGATCCTGGCTGACGAGGTCGGTCTGGCAAGACGATCGAGGCCGGTATTGTCACCAGCCAGTACTGGGCACAGCATCATCGGTGCATCCTCAGAGCTCAAGCACGAAGCCCGACAGTGGCGACATAAGATTGACGACGCCGAAGATGAATACCGCACCGAACGCAAGCGGCTCCGCGGCGAGTCCGAGGAATACCTCGACAACGCCCGCGACGCCCTCAACACCACCGATAACCGCCGCGAACTGTTCACCATCACCTGGGAGGTACACTGACGATGTGTGTAGTTGAGAAAGATGCGACTGATGGCTAGACCATACGTCTCACACATAAAGCTTTGCGACAACTCACGCGCCGCAATGCTCGCCGCGATCGAGGTCTACAACAAACCCCAGACAACATATCGAGAACAGGTAGTCACCGTCCTGGTCGTCAACGCCTGGGAACTCATCCTCAAAGCGGCTCTCCGCAAGGCCAAGAAGAACATCTTCTACAAGAAGAAGCGCGGAGAGGACTACAGATCCTTCTCTCTCGAGCGCTGCCTAGCCGACATGGAAGCATTCCATCTGTGGCCAGACACCGTCGACGGGGACGGCGTGCGCGCCAACCTGCACGTTCTTACCGATTACCGAAATAAGACCATCCACCTATACGTCTCCGAGAACCTGGGCACGATCCTCTACATGTTCCTGCAGCAGAGCATCATCAATTATCGGGACTTCGTGCTTGCAGTCTTTGGCAAGGACCTAGCGGACGACATCACGTGGACATTGCTACCGTTAGCTGCCACCACGCCCAGCGAATTGGTCAGATCACTGCGAGTGGACGGAGATGGCGGATCTACACAAGTCGTAGAGGAATTCATCGGCGACCTACGCCGGATCATCGCCGAAGCGGAAGACCTCGGAGCTGATATGGGTCGCATCGCAGTGGTGCAGGAATACAACATGCAGTCAGGCAAAAAGATCAGTCGCGCTGACTTCCAAGTCGCTATCAACTCCGACGCCTCTGCCACAGTTGTACAGCGGAAAACCGATCCCAATGAAACGCACCCGTACTCAGCAACTGAACTGATCGACCGAGTGAACCGTTCTAGGAAGATCGGCAGGAAGTTAACTAGCCATGACCTGACCTGCATGGCCTGGAAGTACCAACTGCGTGAGGACGGCACGTACGTCTGGCGAGGCAAACACAACCAAACCTGCGTTTGGTCGGGAGCCGCACTGAGCTTTCTGAAGAACAAAACCGATGAAGAGTACGAGCAAGCGCGCGAGGAATACAAGTACTACCTGCGGGCGAAGCGGCACGGGAAGAAATAGGGCGAACACCCTGCTCGGTACCTTTTTACGGCCACCCATCCTTTTTGACGCCACGGCTTCCACCGCTCCGGATGGGTGCAAATGGTGTCGTAGCTCAGGCGGAAGACGCCTGAACTCCCCTGTCACTACTACCGCGAGAATGCTCGCGAGCAGCACACGAAGTCCCTGGCCCCTGCCTACCAGCAGGTTTTACGCGGCTAACGCGTACTCGCACACACCGTTATCTCGTATCAATAGCCCTAACCAACGTTTAGAAACGATCGCTTCGAAAGGTTCATCATCCCAATGCGCCGGGTCGGTAAGAGTATCCCCCAGGGCGATATCGAACTTAGAAAAGTTCACTCCATGCAAAAACATATTGATCCGGCATAGGTTATAGGTGGTCAGATTGATTTCTTGTCCGAAGAAACCTTCTTCCACGTTTTCGCGTCCTAAAACCTTCGCAAACTTCAACAGTAGGGAGCCAGAACCGCACGCTGGGTCATAAACCCTTCCTACCCGGGTTTTACCGAGCACCGTCAGCCGGGCTATCAGTTCCGAAACATCTTGGGGAGTAAAGAATTCACCTCCAGATTTTCCGGCCGACGAGGCATACATAGTCATCAAATATTCGTAGGCATCACCGAAAGTATCAATATCGGCATCCTGATAGTTACCCAGCTCCAGGTCAGCGATAGCATCAAGCAGTTTCACCAGCTTGGCGTTGCGCTCCGCAATCGAGTTCCCCAAACGGGGGCTATTGGTATTCATGTCATCAAATAGCCCTTTAAGGTCATCTTCCGAACTAGAGCCGATAGCCGAAGCCTCAATATCGGCAAATACTGCCGCTAAGGTTTCGTTTAGGTTTTGGTCACGAGGCGCGGCTCGGCGCACGTTTTGGAACAATTCTGAGGGTGGGATGAAAAACCCAAGGGTGTTGACCATATATTCCCGGGCGGTTTCTGCCTGCTCATCACCTATTTGGGCGTAGTTAAAATCTGCCTCCCCGCCCTCGGACTGTATCTTATTTACCCAGTTGGTGATGTGTTCCGAAATGAAACGGTAAAACAACATTCCCAACACGTAGGCTTTGAAATCCCACCCATCTACGCTGCCGCGCAAATCATTGGCAACCCGCCAAATCGTCCGATGCAAATTAGCGCGCTGATCCGATGCCGCCACTAGAACCCCCTAGGTGATAAACTCGCTAATAGTCTAGCGAGGCTGAAGCGTGTCAAGACCTCCGGCGCGCGCAGGCGCACTAGAAGCAGAGAAATAGTTATGCCGACCCTATTTTAAGGACCGGCATAACATCTAATATTTTGTTTTCGTCAGCTGAGAACTAGTTCTGCAGGACCTTTTGGAGCATATCCACAGTGACTAACCCATCAGATAAAGCCCCAGGATCTCCCTTAAGGAGTTTCGCTTTTTCTTCTTCACTACCTAAACAAGAAACTACCGCGGAAGCCCCTTCAAAATCCTCATCATGAGAATAATGCGAGGGAGTCACAAGAACCTTGCAACCAGCTCTTACCCCAGCCAGGCATCCAATTCGGGTATCTTCTACTACCATCACTTCCTCGGGTAGTAATTGCAACTCTTTTAGGGCATACAGATACAGATCAGGATCAGGCTTAGAGTTTTTTACATGTTCTCCCCCAAAGACTCGGATTTTCGTGGCCATTTGGGAACCTACAACGTGTCGTAGTACCTTTTCCACTGATACTACTGCCGAAGAGGAAACCACAGCTACAATGATGCCCCGGTCTAGAGCCTGCTCGATTAGCCGTCTTACCCCTGAACGAGCAGGCAACTTACCAGAATCTACTATCTCGACGAAAGAAGTGGATTTGTCTTTATGTAAAGAATTTATGTATTCGCTACGTTCTTCCTCTGACTTCGGTACTCCGGGAAAGTCCCAATCCCTAGCCTCAAGATAGCTGCGAATACGATTCTTCCCTCCCCCGATTCTTACATATTCCGCATATTCCTCAGCACCCCAACGAAACGGGAGATTAAACTTTTCAAAAGTTCTATTAAACGCAACTCTATGACCATCTCGTTCAGTCTCGGCAAGCACACCGTCACAGTCAAACAAGATGCCTTTGAGCTTACTCATCTACACTTCTCCTTCCGAATTGAAGATTTTCATATACCGTTTCGCCAGACCTTTAACAGCGTCGTACTGACTACGGATTAAATCCAATGGTTCTTTCGACTGCCAAGTCTGAATTCCCAGAGAATCACAACTCCCGCTTAACTTTTGGGATACAAACTTTTGCGCAGCATCAATATAGGCAATCTTAAGATCAGTAGAAATATTGATCTTTGATACCCCGGCTTTGATGAACTCTGTGAAATCTGAATCCCTTAAACCTGTACCGCCATGAAGCACAATTGGGATATCTGCTAGCTCTGTGAACTTTCTTGCACGCTCCGGCTGCAAAACAGGTTCGCTTTTGTACATCCCATGAGCTGTACCTAATTGAGGAGCGAGCAGATCGGCTCCCGTGCTCTTTGCAATATCCAGCAGTTCCTCGATGGTACAAGAACGAAGCACTTCGTCCGTGCCTACCCCATCTTCGACGCCAAGAATATTTTCAACTTCAATCTCGACAGTTGCTCCCCGATCATGTGCGTAACAGCAAATTTCACTTAGAATTGGCTCAACTTGCTCATCAGGGAAAGCGGAGACATCCATTAAAACTGAAGACCAACCAGTATCAATAACCTTCTTACAAAGCTCGATATCCGGACAATGATCTAAATGCAAAACCACGGGAACCGATGCTCCAGCCGAAGCGTGTTCGGCGGCGCTCGTTATTTGTTGCAATCCCCATTGCCGTACTGTCTTCACCGATAGCTGCAAGATAACTGCCGACTTAGACTCTTGCGCGGCATCAACCACAGCTCGTAGAGAATTTTCATCCACTACATTTATAGCTGGAACCGCGTAATTACCCTCGCGAGCTGAGATACACACTTCAAGCAATGAAGAAAACTTCACAACAAACCTCCTTATTTATGACTTTAAACAGGATTACCTTTAGAACAAGTTACCCTCTAAAGAGTCATAGCACTTAACAAATCTTTCGAACGCGTTGTCGTAGGCGGCTGCAACCTCCGGGTTGGGCTCATACCTGGCAGAAACTTTTACGGCGCGCTCCGCTGCTTCTTCGCAATCTTTATAAGCTCCAACACCAACTCCAGCGTACATTGCGGCACCGAGACAGCCAGCCTGATTGGAACTTAGGATTTCAATCGGATGACCCAGTGAGTCGGCAAGCATCTGGCTCCAGAACTTCGAGTTCGCAGCCCCACCGACAAGGCGAATGGTGCCTACTTCTACTCCTGCAGCTTCCTGGGCGTTCAGGATATCGCGCATCTCGAAGCAAATACCTTCCAACACCGCACGAGCAATATCGTTCTTGTTTGTTGAAAGTGACATGCCAAAGAAGTTAGCGCGAGCATCAGCATTTTGACGCGCTCCTGATGCTCCGGCAAGGAATGGCAAGAATGTAACCCCGGAAGCACCGATAGTAGAGCTAGCGGCTTCTCGCGTCAAGAGATCGTAGGGGTCTATACCCACTACCGCACCCGATGCTACCTCCAAGTGGCAGAAAGTATCGCGGTACCACCTAAATGCCGAGGCCGACGTGTTCGAGAAAGCCTCAATAGTCCAGTTAGGCATCCCGTGGTTAGGCTTCACTATCAGTTTACGTTTAGGATCACGCATGGGCTTGTCCATCACGACGTAACAAGAACCGAAGGTTCCCATCACCATCGCGGTATCCCCGCCCTTGATTGCACCCGCACCGAAAGTACAACAGTTTTGGTCATGTCCACCAACACACAAAGGCACCCCATCCGGTAAGCCCGCCCTCAAAGCGATATCACCAGTTACGGCACCCACTACCTGTCCGGGAACCTTTGACAGTTTCGCACGTTTCTCTAACGGAATACCTACCAAATCATGGATAGGCTTGGACCATTCTGCTGAATTAACGTCCAGCATGCCCTCGCGAGATGCCGAAGACAAATCCGTCCAGTATTCCTCCGCACCCCATATCTTCAGCAAGTATTCTTGTTCTGACAGTAGCCAACGTGCCCGATTAAAGTTTTCTGGCTCGTGATCACGTAACCAAGCCCACTTCGGCGCCGCGGAGTTGGTGTTTAGAGGATCTCCCGTTTCCTGATAGTAACGGTCGCTGCCATAGGCTTCCCGCAATTCTTTAATATACGGGGCACCACGCAAATCCTGCCAAGAAACGAAATCTCTCATCAGGAACCCCTCTTCATCCAGCATGGTCAACAGCGGCGCCTGCGAGGAGAAAGCTACCGCTGCGATTTTCTTGCGGTTTACTCCCGACTTTTTAATCGCGACTCGACAGGAGTCAACTAACGGGGGAATAATATCGTCGTAGGCTTGTTCCACCCATCCTTCTTTAGGAAATCTGGAGGGATATTCTCGATAATCCGAACCCAGAGCATTACCATCAAGATCGAATACCACGGTCTTGCATCCCGTAGTACCAGCATCGATACCAACGAGGTAAGTTTCTTCCACGTCTAGTACCCCCTCTTAAGATATTCCTCGTATTCTTTAACGAGGCGAGCGGCACTGCGCGTACCGATCAGCGATACCCCTAGCTTTTCGATCATCCATAAAGTAGCGGGCAGGGTAAATGTGCGGGGCACTCCCGAAACCTTTAGTTTCGTCTTGTTCCCCGTCAAGTTATCCTTCATAATCCTGACTTGATGCTCATTGGGAAATGCTTCTGAACCGGTAGCGGTCTTCACATAATCCACTCCGATCTCACAGCACATCTTCGTAAGGTGAGCAATCTGCTCGTCTGTTAGGAACCCCACTTCGAAGATTAGCTTCGTGATCGCCTTGTCTTTACAACGACTTACCAGTCCCTCGAGCTCTCTTTCGACCAATGCGTAATCGCCGTCGCGAACAGCTCCAACGTTTACTACCATGTCGACTGCTGTAGCTCCGAGATCCAAGCCTTCTTCGATCTCCGCGAACTTCATTGCTGTAGAGGTGCAACCATACGGGAAGGAAATAGCGGTGCCAACTCGCACGTCACTGCCCTTCAAGACCTCTGCAACTACTGGAGTCCAGAAAGAGTTGGTATAGCATGCCGCAACATTGGCGTCTCTAGCCGTCTGCGCATGCTTCCTAATATCTTCTTCTGTTGAGCTTTGCAGGTGCAAAGCCATATCGAAATGTTTCGCATATTGGGGAACTGTTAGTTCCATGATCTTCCCCCTTGAAGTCTAAACACACCAGGTAAGGTGCTATACCAGACTATACCTGTACGTACTAGTAGTGTCAAGGGTTTATTTAAACATTGACAGGAAGAACTATTTCGCTTTGGTTTCTCCTGAAAAGTTAAAACGAACTTTCATATGATCACCACGAAGTAGGAGTTTTGTGTATTCGAATGCGCGCCCCCGCGCGTCATACAACGTATCTTCCAGAAGGAGTAACGGCACCCCTTCCTCGCACTGCAGAATATTGGCTTCGTCTTCAGACGCTGCTACCGCTTCTAAGGTTTCATGAGTTTCCGCGGCTTTAAGTTCAAACGCATCCGACAACACCATACAAAGCTGTTCGTTAATCACGTCATGCTCAAGTAATGAGGGAGCATATTCAACCGGGATCCATGATCTATGTAAGCTAACAGGACGGTCTTCAATCTTCCGCAACCTTACGATTTCAAAGACACCTTTATCAGCAGTTACCCCTAAGGCATGTCGAGCAAACCTGGGCGGTGAAACCGCCTCAAACTTTAAGAGCTTCGTCTGGGTCTTGTAGCCCATTGTTTCCAGTTGTTCTCGAATACCCCTATACATGGGGGATTTCGCAGTAATCTTCGGGGTAGCCACAAAAGTACCTTTACCCGGAACCCGTTGCAGTAACCCCTCATCTACCAACGAAGACACTACTCCCCGCACGGTCATTCGTGAAACATTAAAACTTTCCTGCAGTTCAGCTTCCGAGGGAATCCTCTCCCCCTGTTTCCAGACACCTCTAGCTAAACCATCTCGAATAATGTCGCCAATTTGAACATACAATGGCTTGACTGAATCTCTATCCAACACGTATTGCATAAGCCGCACCCTTATAAAGTTAGCTAGTAAACCCACTCGCAGCAGCTACAAAGCCCTACGCTTAAACAATCATAATACTAGGGCGCGGCTCGGAAAAAATATTCCGAGCCGCGCAGGACAAATAACATCAGTTGTGGGCGGGTTTATCTTCCCCGAGCAAAATATTAGGCTTGACCAGCAGCAGCCTTCATGAATCGACGCTGATAGCTAACAACTTGGTTAGTTGAAGTAAACCGTGCCAAATACTGCGGTTCGGCGGTAACCACGACTCGATCAGCCATATCTTTAAACTCATCTTCCATGAGCAGGCGATCAATATCCGGGTAATTCATCGTCCCCTCCATCGAGCAGATAATCAGCCTAGTGTCTTCGAGATTTGAGTTACGAAGCGCCCTCAGGTTATGACGCACCCCATCTAACCCATCAAATTCATCGGTATTAACATCCACTCCTCGGTAGGTTAAGAATGTTTGGGCCAGCTGGATTACCGAGAGATCATCCAGTTTTTCATCCGCACCAATGTAGTCGTTAGCCGCCAGATATTCCCTCAGCTGTGCTAGGAAGTAAGCGTCGTGGCTCAACTCGTACGCCTTAAGCAAACCAATAATGCGTTCGGTCTGCATTTTACGATGACGAATAAATGAGTTAATAAAGTAGGGTCGCGCCTGCAGAGCCATCTGAGTCTGGAATGGCTCAAACATCAGGGTAAAGTTCACCCGATAGCCTTCCTCGTGTAGCCGCAATGCCAGATCATGTCCACGCAACGCATCTGCGGTTGTCCCCTTATCAAACCCCTTGCCTAACCTTCCTGTGCCTTCAAGAAGCTCGGTATAGTTTTGATGATTCACCGGACCGGTATGAGGAACCTTGACCACCAAACGCCAGGGCGAAAGTATTTCTTCGAAACGATGAACTTCCTCAAGAATCTTAGAGAAGTCCTGTTCAAAGGGGTTATTTAGTTCGACTGATATGTCAGCTCCAGGGCCGAGAATATCGCCGATAGAGGTCATCACCTCGTCGCGATCCTTATACTTATTACCAACATTAGCTTCCGGATTGTTCAGGAAGAGATCATAAATAATGCCAGGGTTACAGGTCAGATTGGCGAGCATCGGGGCGATAGGCGCAACCTCATATGGGTTTGCCGAATCAGCAGAATATAAAACTTTAGTAGGGCGCTCTTTACCGTCTTTGTCTTTAGAAATATCCCTTACGAGATCAACCTCTAGGACCCCCTCTTTCTTTAGACGAATATCCCGCCTAAAGCCCGCCGGTGTATTACCAGGGGCTCCCTTGAAATAATCAACAACCTTTCGCAGTTCCTCCCCAACTTCAAGACTTTTTACTCGAGTTGAAAGCCACGCAAAGGTCTCCGGATCTAGTGGCGTATCCAAAATTCGCTGAACATAATCCACTTGATCGGGCTTTACCGCAAGATCTAGGTCTTTCACAGTTACCGACACATTTATTTTTGAAATGAAATTACTCATAGAAACTCCTTCGTCCTAAAAGAACTATACCAGACTATACCGGTACGGTCGAGCCTGTCTATACTTTCGCTGAAAATTTGATACTTCCTACAAATTGACAGACAGTAAACTCTGCCTAAAGGAGCCAAAAAGTAATTATTGCAAGGAAAGAAATGCTGAACAGAATTTGAGTATTTGGGCAACCTACGACCCGATTTTACCTAAACTTGATTAGATACGATTGCTAACCCAGCAGATAAATATTTACCACTACAACAACATCCGAAGCGAAGTAGCTGCCTATAAACAGCCAGCAAGCTTCTCTATCAGGAAATCACCGACACGCTATCGTCTATTTTTCTTGATTCGGGTCTTTTTGTTCTTTTCCCGATTCCCTATTATCACAAAACAAGCAAAGCCTAAAGCCCATATCGGGAGGGTGAACAGCATGTTTCTAATATAGTTATCAGTAAACATCAAAAAGAAGTCCACAATAGCCGAGAGCGCGACCAGGATAATCCCCACCCAAACCAAGAAATCATCGATAGTGTTTTTACGCTTAGACATGATCTTTAGTTTACCGCATCTCACCTGCGCCCTCGGAACTAGTATTAAGTGTCTACGTTGCAGCAGTAAGGTTCGGAACGTTAGAGAATATGACGGCCTTGTTCCCTAAGCTGGGCAAGAATATCTGCTCTTTCCTGCGAAGAAACTAGCCTTTTCTTTTCTAACAGCTCCAGAAGTGTGCTCGTTCCAAAAGCGCCTTTTACCGCTTCCTGTTCCTGCGCAATTACAACCGCATCCTCATCGTCACTTACGAACAAAACATTGTCGCTACAGGTGTAACGACAGACAATAATCGCTAGGGTTTCCGCTTCTCCTAGATTGTCCGTGTTACCGTCATGCCCCGGTGTATCGAAATAACTTTTAAATACCTGAGTTTGAGCTAGCTCACTGGGATTGGGCATAGCAACAGTAAAGAAGACCTCTTGCACCTGCGATAATAAATCTTGCTGATTACGCAAAAGATACTGGAGTTCTCGCATTACCGTAGGCGCTAAGCGAAGTTTATGTCCAAAAAGCTGCTTCATACGAGGGAGTAGATCCACCAAAGCTAAAGAATAAACAGTACAGGCATCATGGAAAAATAGCGCAGCCAAGATTTATTGCTCCAGCAGTTCAAGAACCTGGTCGGCCGACAGCAGCTCGGGTGTCTCCCGGGCAGATTCCTCCGCAGTTGTGACTGTATTTTGCACCCCAAGAGCCCACTCATAGGTTTGCGCGGGCGCTTTCCCGCTATTTACTTGTTCGTAGAGCTTAGTAAGCAGCTGCGCAGGAAATCTTTGCGCACCCGATAAACTAGCACGCCGTTGCACATCAGTCCAGGTAAGCCCGATTTCTTTTAGATGTTTACCTAGGAATTTTTGGGTAACTATTGTTTTCTCGTCCTCGAAAAGAAAATCTGGGGTAGGTAAGTCAAACTTATTGAGCCGATTCACCAAGGCCGCAACTGATACCCCCCAATTCCACAAAAACTTAGCGAACCTTGCCGGTTCAACTTTCCCCTCTACCAGCCTTTCAACCTGTACTTTCGGCATTAATAAGTCGGCAGCAAAACGATTAGCGCCCCGTTCCTGCTCTGATATTTCATCGTCCCGCTTAATCGTAGTGTCGTTAGCTATATGCCCGATTTCGTGGGCAATCGCAAATACTTGCCTAAACCAGTTATCGGTTCTGGGAACCACAATCACCGGACGAGAAGCTAACGATAAACAGGTACCGCCCGCTTTGAGTCCAATCTGCACCACGTCGATCTCAAGGCGCTCTTCAACTTGGGAAGAAAAGTCAATCTCAATTCTTCCCCCAAGCAGCCCTAAGACTTGTGCCGAGGTCTTTCCTTCCAAAACGCTCATCCATATGCCTGCTTATAAACCAAGGCGATAGAACGGAAAACATCCAGATCCTCCTGGTTATGCCGGTATTCTTTGGCTTCCCCATCCCATTCGTGGCGGGCGGCAACATCTTTCGGCACCCAATAAGGGTCAGAGCCGGTAATTAACCAATCCAGAGAAACGTCCAAAATGGTCGCGATTTCCGCAATCTCGCCAGCACTAACCTTGCGGTTACTACTAATTACCCGGCTAAGTCGAGCCTGATCCCAATCCAGCTTTTCCGCCAACGCCTTTTGGCTAAGACCGCTAGCTTTGCAAGCGCTTCCAATCCGCTCTCCGATAGTTTCCATCTCTAACACCTCCGTTCTATACGCCCAGCATAAACGAGCATTAGCGAAAACAAAAGCTAAACTTGCGAAAATCACAATTTCAATGAAGAGGTCTTTGCTAGTGGGTCATTATTACTGATAGCAGGCGTCTGCACGATTTTAACTTGCGGGGAAACGCCTACTTTCCTCCCTCCGCCCTATTTATTCTGGTAAGTGACCTCTAAAGTGGCGCGCGCCAGGCAGTGGAATAACGCCTGGAAGTTAGCAGCCGCCGCCGAGGCGTCCTCGTCCAGTTCCAAAGTTTCCGTATCCAAGGCGTGAACCGCAAAAATATAGGGGTGCGGACGATCCCCCTTCGGCGGAACCGCCCCCATATACGACCAGCCACCCCCATCATTACGCAAATGGAAAGCCGGGCCGTCAAGCTCTAAATCACTGCTGCCCGCGCCAGTGGGCAAAGAAGTCATCTCCGCCGGAATGTCCGTAATTAACCAGTGCCAAAACCCGGAAGGAGTAGGGGCATCAGGATCGAAACAAGTCAGCAGGAAAGACTGGGTTTCTTTCGGAAAACCGCTCCAAGAAAGCTGCGGAGACAGGTTCTCCCCCGCCGCAATCTGCGCGGTGGGCATCTGTCCCCCTGCCGTCATATCTGCAGAAGTCAAAGTAAAAGTAGGAAGCTGCGGCAGCGCCTGGTAAGGGTCGAGAGCCATCGGACGGGAGTTAAGATCCATGATTCCTCCAGTAAATCGGTGCTTGTGCCTCCAGGCTACGTGACTATTCCCGTCTAGGCAGCAAAATCACTAACCGATAACCTCACCGGAATTATTCAGCGATTGCGAAAAGGCAATAGAATCGAGGGCGTGTTGCATTTGATCTATTTCGAGCCGCGAATTCCGGGAAATACCGGAGCTGCTATCCGCTTATCCGCTTGCACCGGCACCTTATTACACCTGGTAGAACCGCTTTGTTTCGATATGGATGACACGAAGCTCAAACGCGCGGGACTCGACTACCACGACCTCGCACACGTGAAAGTGCACCCTAATCTAGAGGACGTCCTCGCCGAAATACCGGGACAGATTCACGCTTTTACCGGGCATTCTTCTCTTCAGTTTCAAGAGGTTTCTTATGGGAGCGAGGACGGACTGTTATTTGGCCCGGAACCTACCGGGCTCCCCGAGGAAGTCATGGCGCATCCCCGGGTTGCTGACCTGGTGCGGATCCCCATGGTTCCACATTTGCGCTCTTTGAACTTAACGATTTCAGCTAGTATCGGCTTGTACGAGGCTCTGCGGCAAAACTCTTACCCGAATCTAGTTTAATTACTATTCCCGGGGCGCAGCGGGGACGATACTATCAGCCAGACCAAAGTTAGCGCCGTTAGAATCGCGGGCAAATAATAGTAGGCCTGCCCCCAGTTATACAGCAGCTGCGCGCTATCTAGGTGCGCAGACGAAAAGGCAAAAGCAAATAGCACCAGCAGCAAAGCTTCGATCCCAGTGAGCGTCCAGGCAAGTAGGCGCATCCGCCGGCCGTTATGAATCACCGCGATCGATAAAACAATCCAATGCGCCACGTTCGCCAGTGATAACATAGCCAACCCATATCCGGCAGAACCAGAGGCCGGCAGGGTGGAAAACTCGTGGAACAGCGCAACCACCGCGAACACCACTAAGAGTGCCATGAAGATACGTCCCCCTCCCCAAGAGGCGGTGCGCGGATCTTTATGGGACTGCTGCGCAGACTCAGATGCTGACAATATCTTCTCCGGATTTTTACGGTAGGTGTCTTTAGATTCTACCGTTACTAGTCGCCACCCCCCTCCACTCTCACCCCAAGCTCAATATTTTTTACGTATTCTCCTTCACATTTTTTCGCCATCTTTAGAAAGAGCGTAATTCCACCGTGCGTTCGCTGTTCAAAAATGAAACAATGTTTGCAGGTGTCTGTAAATGTGCCGGCAGGGATAAACCTTTGGGTAAGGTTCTTGCCTCGCCCGGTCATGGCCAGACATAGCCGTGCTTTTATCAAGGAGAACATCACAATGACGAGCACCTATGACATTGTAGTCTTGGGCGCAGGCAGCGGTGGATACGCTACCGCCTTGCGCGCTTCCCAACTGGGAATGAAAGTCGCCCTCATCGAGGGGGACAAAGTGGGCGGCACCTGCCTCCACCGGGGCTGCATCCCCACCAAGGCAATGTTGCACGTGGCAGAAACCGTGGATGCCATCAAAGAAGCCTCTCGTCTGGGCGTAAAAGCCACCTTTGACGGCGTTGATATGAACGAGGTGGGGCACTTCCGAGACAAGACCATTTCTCGCTTATACAAGGGACTACAGGGGCTGGTGAAATCCCGCAAGATCGACTACATCCAAGGATGGGGTCGAGTGGTCAGCGCCAATACTGTCCAGGTTGGCGACCAGACTTACCAAGGGAAAAACCTGGTCCTCGCTACCGGCTCTTATTCGAAGTCTCTGCCCGGTCTGGAAATCGAGGGGCGAGTGATCACTTCCGATCAGGCGCTGCAACTTGATTGGGTTCCCAACAAGGCAGTGGTGCTCGGCGGCGGAGTTATCGGAATCGAGTTCGCGAGCCTGTGGGCTTCCCTGGGCACCGAGGTAACCGTGATTGAAGGCTTGCCTCATTTAGCTAATAACGAGGACGCCTCTATTTCTAAGGGTCTAGAGCGGGCATTCCGTAGCCGCGGTATCACCTTCAAGACCGGCACCATGTTCGATTCAGTTACCCAAACTGGTAACTCGGTGCAGGTTAAAACCCAGTCAGGCGATACTTTTGATGCCGACCTGCTGCTGGTAGCCGTCGGGCGCGGTCCGCGCACCCAAGACATGGGATTTGAACAAATCGGGGTAAATATTGATCGCGGTTTTATCCCGGTAGATGAACACTTGATGACTAACGTTCCCGGGGTATATGCCGTTGGCGATATTGTTCCCGGTCTGCAGCTGGCGCATCGGGGTTTCGCACAAGGGATTTTCCTGGCCGAATACTTAGGTGGTCTGGATCCTCAGCCCTTGGTAGAGCCCAATATTCCGCGGGTCACTTTCTGTGAACCCGAGATCGCTTCGGTTGGTTTAACCCAGACGCAAGCGGAAGAAAAGTTCGGCAAAGACCAGGTGAAAGTTACCGAATACAATCTGGCCGGCAACGGCAAATCCCAGATTCTGGGCACTGGCGGAATCATTAAACTGGTGGCGCAAAAAGACGGCCCGATCGTAGGGTTCCATGCCCTAGGAAAACGGGTAGGCGAATTGGTTGGTGAAGGCCAGCTTATGGTCAACTGGGAGGCCTTCCCGGAAGATTTGGCGGCCTTAGTACACACCCACCCCACCCAAGATGAAGCAATTGGTGAAGCTGGAATGGCTCTTGCCGGCAAACCCTTACATTCCTAAGGTCCAGAAAGGTAGATTAATAACATGGCACAAGATATTGAGATGCCCGCTCTGGGCGAATCGGTAACCGAAGGTACAGTTTCTCGCTGGTTAAAGAAGGTTGGGGATCAGGTAGCGGTAGATGAACCGTTACTGGAAGTATCCACCGACAAGGTTGACTCTGAAGTTCCCTCTCCCATCGCGGGGGTGATCACCGAAATTTTGGTGGAAGAGGATGAAACCGTAGACGTAGGAACGGTAGTTTGCCGGGTAGGTGAAGCAAGCGAAGCCCACTCGGATGCCGCTGGTAGCTCGCCAGCACCTCAGACACAAGACACTCCTGCTCCCTCTATCCCGGCTACTCCCCCGATGCTGGACACCCCGGCAGGTGACTCTGCTCCGGCAGGTGACGGACAAGCCGTAGAAATGCCGGCCTTAGGCGAATCGGTAACCGAGGGCACCGTTTCTCGATGGTTAAAGAAAGTAGGCGACCAGGTAGCGGTAGATGAACCGTTACTGGAAGTATCCACCGACAAAGTCGATTCTGAAGTGCCTTCCCCGATCGCCGGGGTAGTCACTGAAATTTTGGTACAAGAGGATGAAACCGTAGATGTGGGCACCGTGCTTTGCCGCGTAGGCAATAGCGCGGCGGCTCCGGCTCAAAGCAGCGCACCCGCCGCACCGGCTGCGTCCCCCACCCCGGCGGCACCTGCTGCTCCGGCAGCTCCTGCGGTTCCCCCGGCTCCCTCCCTGCCGGACAATCTGGAAGAACTACCGGGTGCGGGCATTCCGTCTTCTATTAAACGCGAGGGTGACCATCACGTGGTTCAGTGGGCTTACCCGCAGGTACACACCGGTTATCCGGGTACGATGACTGCCCAGGGACAGGTGGTACCACCCTCCGATAATCTTCCTGCAGCTCCGGCCGCTCCGGCCGCTCCGGCGGCTCCCAAAGCTGAGGCAGCTCCAGCCGCGCCGCAGCCACCGGCAGCTCCTCCGGCTCCCGCTGCGCCTAAGGTGCCGGCGGCTCCGACACCTCCAGCCACCCCCTCACAGCCAGAGGACAAACCGCAGGCAGCCAAGCAGGTAAGCGGCGGTTACGTAACTCCGATCGTACGCAAGCTAGCGCGCGAAAAGGGAGTAGATATTTCCACCCTTAAAGGCAGTGGCGTAGGCGGACGGATCCGGCGCGAGGACGTGTTGGCAGCTGCGCAGAAAACGCAAACGGCACCGGCAGCAGCTCCGGAAGTGCCCGCAGCTCCGCTACCTCCGATCGAGCCGGCGCAGGAACGGGGAAAGACCGAGAAACTATCCCGGATGCGCCAAACTATCGCCAAGCACATGATGAATTCGCTGGCCTCTACCGCGCAGCTAACTACGGTGGTAGAGGTGGACGTTACCCGGATCGCAAATCTGCGAGCGCGCGCCAAAGACTCTTTTGCGCAGCGAGAAGGCACCAAGTTGTCCTTCTTGCCCTTCTTTGTGAAAGCGGCCGTGGAAGCCCTGAAGGCACATCCGAAGATCAACTCGCGGGTAAATGACGAAACCAACGAGGTCACCTACTTTGATCACGAAAACGTAGGTATCGCGGTTGACTCGGAGAAGGGTCTGATGGTTCCGGTTATCAAGAACTGTGGCGATCTGACGATCGCGGCTATTGCCCGCAAGATCAACGAGCTGGCCGCGAAAGTTCGCGACGGTTCTATCAGTATTGATGAAATGTCTGGCGGTACTTTCTCGATTACCAATACTGGTTCGCGTGGCGCCCTCTTCGATACGCCGGTAGTTAACTACCCGGAGGAAGCGATTTTGGGACTGGGCACGATTGTGCGCCGGCCGATGGTAGTGAAAGATTCTGAAGGAAACGACACTATTGCGGTGCGTTCCCTGGTGTACCTGGCGCTATCTTATGACCACCGTCTAATCGACGGCGCGGATGCAGCTCGTTACCTGACTACGGTAAAGAAGCGCCTAGAAGAAGGCGACTTCTCTGCCGAGGTTGGACTGTAGGATCTCTAACTAGCTAAAAGTTAATATTCCTGCTAATGTTCTTTGGCTCCGGGAAACCCGGAGCCAAAGAACATTTTTATACCTTCATTTTCAGTAAAAATGCGCATTTACCCGTAAACACATGAACCACCCCAATTATTGGCGAGGTTATTTAACCCCCATAAAAAACGGGAGAATCCCCCTCCAAGAACCGCAACCGCAGTTACATCCCAAAAATATCGGGGGGACGCTTGGTGATCTGCTGAAAAATCATGCGTGCCTGATTGTTTTGGTAACGAATCCAAATCCAGGACTGCACCGAATCGGAATCAAAATAGATTACCTGTGCGGTGTGCGGGCCTAGCTCGCGTACTTCCACCTCGGAGGGGGAAGGCGGAGCCTCCGCCAAGAGAGCCGCAGCCTCGGTCCGGGAAATAGGAACCCCCAGTTCTCCGATCGACATGAAATCCGGATGCATTAGTTCCCTAATTTTTACCCGGTCAGCACGGGCGCAATACTTTTGAAAACGCAGATCCTCGTCTCTTACTACCTGGGTGATAGCGCGTAAATTGGCGGCGGCTCCTCGCGCCAGAGACCCTATTCCCCCAACACCAACCGGTCCCGAATTGGGGCCTTCCCGCCAGGTAGTTCCCGTCTGCGGGCTCTGAGTATTGCGGGGAAGCTTGGTGACGTTATCGGGAATATTTTCCTCGACCTTCGGCATTGGGCATTCGCTAACCACTAAACCCTCTAGGTTCTGCCGGTAGTTGCCGCTGAGCAGTTCGGGGCTAATCCCTGAACCTAGGTTTATTTCTTTGCCGTCACGGTGGGCATAGACCACTTCCCGCGCGTAAATATGTGCCTGCGTCAGTAGTGCTTGCTCTTTAGAGCCGGCACAGGCAACTTGCAAAGATTTACCTTCCAGAAAATGATCAATATTGCGAATAATAGAAAGATCAGTAACCGGCATCCCATCAAGTTTTTGCCAGTTATTACTGCGCCATTTATGCCGCCAGGTTTGCAGCACTGCCGCCACGTACTCGGAAGAAGTGAAAATAACCAGTGGTTCGTTTATCTGGTGACAACGACGCACAAAAGAAAATACCGCTTGAAATTGGGCTTGCGTTATCGATGCGGAATCCTCCACGTATCCGCACGCCCAATTCTCTTGGTCAATCGCCCATGCCCAACCCACCAGGTTAGCTTCTGCAAGCATATAGGCGTCGACTGCTACGGTTAAAGTCACTTAGATATCTTTTCACATTTATTCAGAGATTGCTTACTACTTGCATAGATCCCGCCTCAATGGGAAGCATTTTCCGATTTTATCCGGGAGGAGAGTAACTGGCGAGCCTGCCCCGCCAAAACTACCGACCCAAAAATCACGATCCCGACCGCGTCAGCCGGAAGATTTCCTTCTTCGGTTAATGAAACCGCCTGGTCTACCGCATCCAAAAGGTTAGGTGCCGCAAAAGTTTGTTCGGCACCAAAGACTTCTCCCGCGATTTTCGCCAGTTCCACCGGTTCCATGGCGCGCTCTCCCTCCATCGGCAAAGTCACCACTGCATCTAACAGCGGCTCCATTTCCGCGAGGATACCTTCCACATTTTTGTCGCCCATTGCCGAAAAAACGCCCACTACTTTTTGGAATCCAAATGCATCCTCAATCCCGGCTCTCAGCGCCGCTGCCCCCGCCGGATTATGCGCCGCATCTACGATAACCGTGGGAGAGCCTCCCAATACCTCTAGGCGCCCGGGAGAGCGCGCGGCGTCCAGCCCGGCTGCCAGCACTTCCTCGGAAAGCGCTTTGCCTGCTCCCAGCGCCTCTACGGCTGATATTGCCAGGGCAGCGTTTACCGCTTGGTGACTACCAAAGAGCGGTAAATAGACGTCTTGATAGGTGGCTGCCGGGGTGGTAAGAGTAAATACCTGTCCCCCTACCGCCATTTTCTGCTCACTAACGAGGAGGTCCTCACCATATAAGCGCAAGGTGGCAACTTTTTCTTGGCACGCCTGCCTAATCACCTGGAGCGCTTCATCTGCTTGCGGGGCGCAAATAACGGTGGCACCCGGTCGAATAATCCCCGCTTTTTCCTGGGCAATCTGGGCAAGCGTATCCCCTAACCATTTTTCATGATCAAAAGAAATGGGACAGATCACCTGCACCGCGCTGTCGAGGACATTGGTGGAATCCCAACGTCCCCCCATCCCCACTTCGATTACTCCCACATCGATAGGGGCGGAAGCAAAAGCTTGAAACGCTAGAGCGGTTAGATATTCGAAGAAAGAAAGACGGCCTTGCCCGGTGCTTTCGCCCTCTTTATCAGCGAGGGCGATAATCGGTTCCACGTCTTGGTTGGCTTGTAAGAATGCCTGGGGGCTGATCGGTTCCCCGTCAATTGATATTCTTTCCCGCACGCTAAGCAGGTGCGGAGAGGTAAAACGCCCAACCCGGAGTCCTTGGGCACTCAAGAGACTGTCAGCGATCCGTGCAGTAGAGGTTTTCCCGTTGGTACCGGCAATATGCAAACTGGGATAGGACAGTTGCGGGTCAGAAAGATAGTCGAGGGCGCGCTCGATCCGTGCCTTAGTTGGCGAAATAATATGTTCAGGGCGTCGGTTGAGTATCTGGGCATACACCTGAGCCACCTCAAAATCCGCTCGTAAGGATTCATCCGAAGTCGGTGAATCCGGTGCGGTTTCAGGTGCGGAACTGTCGCGGCCATTGTCTGTGTTTTCTTCGTCTTTTGCGACTTCCGGGTCTGCGAGCTCCTCGGGCAAAACTATCCCGCCCGCTTGCAGTGCCGCCCGCAGGCGCCCACTGTCTTGCTGATCTGCTAAGTTATCGCTGATTGGTAAATCGATACGTTCTTGCCGGTCGGCTTCCACAAGATAGGGCAATAGCTCGGGATCTATCCCTCCGCTCTCGCCGTGAGCGTTTTTCGCAATCTCTTCGTACGGGTTGACCTGGCGTTCTTGACCGTCTTGACTTTGCACTTGCTCCCCCTTTTCAGCTCATATCCTACTGAGGGATCGACCGCCCTCCCAACTTTTACCCCTTCTTGCCTAAAACCATCCGTTTTCTGCCTCCCGTAAGCAGGCAAAATCTCCTAGCGCCAAGTAATTAACAGGATAACTGTTAAATAAAACAATAAAACTGTTGTATTATCGACATTTGTTAGCTACCCTGGAACTGTCGGCTTCCACATTCGAAGGAGAATGCAAAAACATGACGAAAGAACACCGCCGCCTCTCCGAAGGCCCCTTGGTAGTAGCGATTGACTCTTCCACTACCTCCTCAAAAGCTATTTTGGTAGATGCTTCTGGAACCGTATGGCATACCGCCAAACGCAATATCCAGCTACACACCCCCGCTATGGATCACTATGAACACAATCCTTTGCGCTGGTGGGAAAGCGTTTACGCCGTAATCGGCGAAGTGCTCTCCAAGATAAGTGCCAAGGATCGCGAACGCGTAGCCGCCATCGGCATCACCCATCAGCGCGAATCTTTCGCCCCCTTCGATAAAGATGGCCGCCCCTTAAGAAACGGAATTTTGTGGCTAGATGGGCGTGCCACCGATCAGATCCGTAAATACGGCAGCGAACACATTCATCAACTATCCGGTAAACCTGCCGGGGTTACCCCTGGCATCTACAAAATGGCCTGGGTTAAAGAAAATGAACCCGAAGTTTTCAAAAAAGCCCATAAAGTGGTGGAAGTCCACGGCTATATTGCCTTCCGCCTAATCGGAAAATGGGTATCCTCGCAAGCCGCCACCGACTCTCTGGGGCTATTCGATGTCCAAAAACGCGACTATGCCCCCGAACTTTTAGAGATAGCCGGAGTCACCCGGGAACAGATGGCCGATCTGGTTGAGCCCTCCAAACCTATGGGAACCCTGTTGCCGGATCTAGCAGCCGAATGGGGCATTAAAGAAGTCCCGATTATTGCTGGACTGGGCGATGGACAAGCCGCCGGGATCGGGGCGGCAGCTACCAGCCCGGAAGTAGCGTTCCTCAATCTGGGCACCGCGGTGAACGCGGGCGTGGAATCCCCCGAATATCGCTACGACCCGGTATTCCGCACCCACGTTTCCGGAATTCCCGGGAACTATGTGTTTGAAGTATTGCAGTCCTCCGGATCCTACCTGGCAGGTTGGTTCCGGGAGGCTCTAGGCGACCCCAAACTACTGGGCGAGCCAGATCCCGCCCTCGATGATGCTGCCTCCCAGATTCCGCCGGGCTGTGAAGGCTTGATCACCTTGCCCTACTGGAATGCAGTCCAAAGCCCCTACTGGGATTCGGTAGCCCGCGGAGCAGTAGTTGGCTGGCGCGGCACCCACTCGCGCGCCCATATGTATCGTTCGATTTTAGAGTCGATCGGCTTTGAAATGCGTTTGAACCTGGATTCGATCGAAAAAGGTACCGGAGTCAAACTCGAAGGCCTGCGCGCCATGGGCGGAGGTACCCGTTCGAAACTATGGCGCCAGATAATGTCGGATTGCACCGGATTGCCGATCACCGTTTGCCTCGAAGATGAAATTTCAGCCCTGGGGGCTGCGGTACTGGCGATGGCCTCCACCGGGGTTTACGGCACGAATGATGTCGCCACCGCCGCGAAGAACATGGCGCATTATGGCGAAACCATTGAACCGAATATGCAGCTACACCAGCGTTACCAGGAAGTAGCCAGCGTGCAGCGTAAACTCTATCCCCGCCTACAAGACATTTTTGAAGATTTGCACAACTTGTCACGCAAGTATCCATCCACTAGGCCCGAGTCCCCAGCGGCCGAGCTATAAGAGAAAAGAGAAAAAATGAGTGTTATCACTGTTCTAGGCGCGGGCGCTATGGGCTCTGCCCTGTGTACACCAGTTGCCGATGCGGGCTGGGAGGTGCGCCTGTGGGGAACTTGGCTAGACGATCATCTACTGGATGCAGTCGAGGCCGGAAAACCCCATCCGCGCACCAAGGAACCCCTGGCTAAAGGAGTCAAAACCTATCGTAGCGACCAGCTTGCAGAAGCCCTGGAAGGCGCGAACGTGGTAGTCATGTCAGTGGCCTCCGTCGGAGTCCCCAAGATTACCGAAATGGCACTGGAGGGAATGTCCAAGGCCGATGCCATCTGGTTGACTTCTAAAGGGTTCTGCCCCGATGAAAATGGGATTATCGAACAGCTACCGACTGCTATTCGCCGGATAGGGAAAGAAAATGGCTATGAAAACTTGCCCCCGATCGTAGCGATTGCCGGGCCGGTTAAAGCCAATGAATGCGCCGGACGCAAACCCACTGCCACTATCTTTGGTTGTAAGGATCTGGCGGTAGCCAAGAAATATGCCACCGAAGCCTGCACCGAAAACTATGCTATCGAATACAGTGATGATGAAGTCGGAGTCGAGATTTGCGCGCCGATGAAGAACGTGTATGCGATCGCCCTGGGGATAGCCGACGGTCTAGAAGAAGCTACCGGTATCCCCCACCACAACCTAAAAGCCGCCACTTTCACCCAGGCCGTCAAAGAAATGTCCCTATTGGGGCAGTCTCAAGGCGCCAAGATGGAAACCGCTTTCGGTTTGCCCGGAGTCGGCGACCTGGAAGTTACCGGCCTGTCGGGGCGTAACAAAGTCTACGGTGTGCGACTAGGACGAGGCGAAAACCCGAAAGAGGCACTGGCGGAAATGGATCGCCTGGAGCAAACCGTCGAAGGGGTACCGGCTGCCGCTTTGGCCGCCAAGTTCGTGGAGCAACACGCTAGAGAAATCAAAGATCAACTGCCGCTACTGGCAGCGGTTAACCAGATTTTGGAATCGGAAGATCTGGCGGTTAAGGACGTAGTAGCTAAAGCGGTGCTACCTCGTGTCTGAGAGTACTAAAGCCACTCCCGCCTCGCGTCAGCAGCTGATTTTACAGCAGGTGGCGCGAGGTGGTTCGGTGCGGGTAGAAGAGCTGGCCGCCAAGCTGGGCGTGTCGGAAATGACGGTCTACCGCGATATTGCAGAGCTAGAAAAAAGCGATTTAGTGCAGCTAAACCGTAAAGAAATAACTGCCGCCGAATCTTCGCTTATCGAGGCCTCGGCACGTCTAAGAATCGCAACCAACGCGGCTACCAAGAACGAGATTTCCCGCTTATCTAGACAGTTTTTGCGCAGCGGGATGTCGGTGGCGCTAGATGATTCCTCAACCAATCTTCCGCTAGTAGAAAATTTGGAGTCCCTAGCTCCGCTGACTGTGATTACTAATGCCGAGTTCCTGGCGCAACGGGTGCGACAGCAAAAGGGGGTGCGCCTAATCTTGCTGGGAGGCACCTATGAGGCGTGGGCGGATTCTTATTTCGGGGATTTAACTGAGCTCGCCGTCAGCCAGTTAAACATTGATCTGTGCATCATGTCAGCCACCGCGATTAATCATGGCTATTGTTTCCACCCCGATCAACAGGTAACCAAATTTAAACGCGCCCTCCTGGCCGCTTCGCGGCGGAAAATTCTGGTGGCAGATGCTTCAAAGTTCCGCCGGTCTGCCCTATTTAAAGTAGGTCCCCTCAGTGACTTCGATGCTGCGATTGTCGACAGAGATACCCCAGATTGGGCGCACACCGAACTTAAAGATAGCGGACTAGAGGTGTTAGTCGCAGAATAATCCGCATTGCCTATAGAAAAGTTTCCGCCGGCAACTGGTAGTTGCCGGCGGAAACCGATCTAATAAACAAACTCTTTATTTAAGGTTGATATCCATTTATTCCGTTACCGGATGCACCGCGGTGATGTTAATCTTCACCGCATCATCCGCGCCGGCCTGAACCTTAAGCTCCGTGGCCAAGACTTCATGGGCGATCATCTGCACATGAGCCTGGGCGCTTTGGACTTGGTCTGCGGGAACTTCCAGTACTAACTCGATACGGTCAGAAACATGCAGATCCTGAGATTTACGCTCATCTTGAATCGAGCGAACCAAGTCGCGAGCATAGCCTTCGGCTTCCAACTCGGGGGTAATCTCGGTATCGAGTACCACCACTGCCCCATCACCTAGCACCGTAGCCACCTGGCCATCTTCTACCTCTACCGTGGTAGACAGCGAAAACTGGTCTCCGCTTAAGACAACCGACTCACCATCAACTAGCACCTCGGGGAAGACTACTGTTTCTCCCTCTTCGCGCCACTGGCCAGTTTTTTGCGCCTTAAATAGTTGGGAAGTGGCTTTGCGAATCTCGGGGGCGAAGGCTTTCGGATTCAGTTTCAACTGCCGTTGCAATTGCAAACCCGATTCACTAGAAACCTGCAACACCACCTGCTTCACGTTGACTTCCCCGGCGATCAAATCGGAAAAGTCCGCCAGTTGTTGGCTACCATCATCCACAACCGTTAGGGACTGCAACGGTTGACGTACCCGCAAACCATGGGTTTTACGCAGCGAATGCGCCGCCGAAACCACTTCGCGTACCATATCCATAGCCGATACCAAAGCCGCATCATCCACCGTATCCGGGATTACCGGATAGTCGCACAGATGTACCGACTCTCCTCCGGTCAGTCCCCGCCAGATTTCTTCACTCACTAGCGGAGCCAGCGGTGCCATCACTCGCATCAAGACTTCTAGGCAGGTGTAAAGCGTATCGTAAGCGGCGGCCTCCTCATTCCAGAAACGATCACGAGAGGTACGCACATACCAGTTAGTCATCAAATCCAGATACTCACTAACTGCCTCGCAAGCCCCCGGAATATCGTAGCTATCCAGCAGCTCTTTAACATTTTGCGCCAGGTTACGGGTACGTGCCAAGAGGTAGCGATCCATTACTCCTAGCTGCTCTAGGGTCTTTTCATCCGTTAGATCCAGCGCTTTCGCCTGGTAACCGGCACCTTTATTACAAGAACCAGCATAGAGGGCGAAGAAATAATAGATATTCCAGAGCGGCAAAACCACGTGGCGAACGGTGTCCCGAATCCCCTCGCTCTTTACCACCAGGTTTCCGCCCCGCACCACCGGGGAGGACATTAGGAACCAACGCATCGCATCCGAACCATAAGTGTCGAACACTTCGTTCACGTCCGGGTAGTTACGCAGCGACTTCGACATTTTACGGCCATCATCGCCCAGCACAATCCCGTGAGAAACACAGGAAGTGAAAGCCGGACGATCAAACAGCGCCGTGGCCAGCACGTGCAGCAGATAGAACCAGCCGCGGGTCTGCCCGATATATTCCACGATGAAATCACCGGGATAGTGATCCTCGAACCATTGCTGATTCTCGAAGGGGTAATGCACCTGCGCATAGGGCATAGATCCGGAATCAAACCAACAGTCCAACACGTCCGGGATCCGCCGCATCATAGATTTACCGGTGGGATCATCCGGGTTAGGACGCACCAAAGTATCAATGAATGGCCGGTGCAGATCTTTAACTTCTACCCCGAAATCTGCTTCTAGTTCCGCGAGCGAACCATAAACATCTACGCGCGGATAGGTAGGGTCATCAGATTTCCATACCGGAATGGGGCTACCCCAGAAACGGTTACGCGAAATCGACCAGTCGCGGGCGCCCTCGAGCCATTTACCGAACTGCCCATCCTTGATATGGTCAGGTACCCAGTCGATCTGCTGGTTTAGTTCCACCATCCGGTCACGAAAGTCAGTAACTTTTACGAACCACGAGGAAACCGGCTTATAGATTAGGGGTTTGCGGCAACGCCAACAGTGCGGATAAGAGTGGACAAAGGACTGTTGGCGCACCAGCACTGCCCGTTTTTCTTTCGGGGTACGCGCCAAGGGGCCTTGGTCGTCCTCGTTACCGAGCCGGAAGTCGCGGATAATCTGTTTATTGGCGTCAAAAATCTGCATGCCCTGATAGTCGCGAACCTCCGCAGTGAACAGCCCGGCATCATCTACCGGGGTCACGGCGTTAATCCCATTAGCGGTTAGCAGGATCATATCGTCCTCGCCGTAGGGAGCCTGGTGCACCAGACCGGTGCCGTCAGTAGTGGTTACAAAGTCTGCCGCCAGCACGTGATAGGCCTTAGCTCCGGGGGTTTCCCCCTCGCCCAGCTGGTCTTTAAAGTAATCGAAAATCGGTTCATAGGAACGTCCCACCAGCTCAGATCCGGGGTATTCGGCCACGATTTGGGGATCTTCGCCCAGTTCTTTGACGTAGGCAGGAAGCATGTCACGCGCGATAATAACTTGTTCTCCGGCAACCGGCGACTCTAAATCTGGGTCTACTTGCACGGTTACATAGGTAATCTCGGGACCGACTGCGATTGCCAAGTTAGAGGGCAGCGTCCAAGGGGTAGTGGTCCAAACCAGCGCCAGCTCTCCGGTTTCTAGGCGCAACCCCACAGTCACGGTATTATCTTGACGATCCTGATAAATATCGTCATCCATTTTGAGTTCGTGGTTCGACAGTGGAGTCTGGTCGTTCCAGCAGTAGGGCAATACCCGGAAACCCTCGTAAGCCAAGCCCTTATCGTAGAGCTGCTTGAACGCCCAGATCACCGACTCCATATAGTTAACATCAAGAGTCTTGTAGTCGTTATCGAAATCTACCCAGCGCGCCTGGCGGGTAACGTATTCTTCCCACTCTTTGGTGTAACGCAACACCGATTCGCGGCAAGTCTGGTTAAACTTTTCAATCCCGATACCGTCAGGGCCTTCGATCTCAGATTTGTCTTCAATCTCCAAGATGCGTTCTGCTTCTAACTCGGCCGGCAACCCATGAGTGTCCCAACCAAAACGCCGCTCCACCCGGTGCCCTTGCATAGTCTGGTAGCGTCCCACCACGTCTTTTACGTATCCAGTCAGCAAATGCCCATAGTGGGGCAAGCCATTAGCAAAAGGCGGGCCGTCATAGAACACGAACTCGTTAGCTCCCGCGTCTCCGGCCTCTCTTTGGGCAATTGACTTGCGGAAAATGTCGTTCTGCTTCCAATATTTCAGAGTCTGTTCCTCTAGCTGGGGGAAAGACGGATTGGCGGAAACATCGCCATCTTTATGCCGCGGATAGTAGCCCACGATAAACCTCACCTATTTCGAGCCGTTACTGCCAGTGCCGGGACGAAGGCTTTCCAGCCCCGCGGTACCACCCCGCTTCACCCAAAATCTGGGCCTCATTAACTGCTATTACGGGCTTACCCGTCTGGTTCTACTGCCTGCACCCAGGGTTCTTCCAGAGGCTCCTCGGTGATAGCCGGATCAACGCCACTTCCCACAGCATAACCCGTTTAGGTATTTCTTTAAATTTTGTCCGCGCTAGGATAAGAACAGTTATTAAAAATCACTTTTTTGGAGGACGCATGGCGAAGTTAGGGGTTATCGGGGTTGGCGCTATGGGAGGCGCGATCGTGCGCGGACTGCTCTCCTCCGGGAAGATGCAGGCAGCAGAGATTTTAGCTTTCAACCGTACCCGCGAACGCCTGCGCTCCCTCGAGGAAGAATTTTCCCTCCCCATAGCCCCGGATGCCGCTACCGTAGCTAGGCAGGCAAAATACCTACTGTTGGGGGTAAAGCCCTATATGATCGCCCCTCTGCTTGATGACTTAGGCGACGCCCTCGCGGCAAAACCGGTAGTGATCTCGGTGGCTGCCGGGAAACCGCTAGCTGCCATCGAAGCGCATCTACCGGCACAAACCCCGCTTGTGCGGATAATGCCAAATGTGAATGCCCAAATCAACCAGTCCATGTCCGGGATTGCTGCCAACCAGTACGTTAGCGACGAAGCCCTAGCGGAAGTCCGCGCCATGTTTGATGCTATTGGTAAAACTGCGTTGGTACCGGAAGATCATTTTGCTGCCTTTGCCGCCCTTGCCGGGTGTTCGCCTGCCTGGATTTACCGTTTCATTGATGCCCTCGCACAGGCTGGGGTCGCCCACGGTTTTAAGAAAGAGGAAGCCACCCGGATAGTGGCACAAGCAGTAGCTGGTTCAGCACAAAACGTCCTCGAAAATCTGCCCCAAGGTTTAAACCCCCAGGCGTTAGTGGATCAGGTGTGCTCCCCGGCGGGCACCACCGTAGCTGGCCTATTAGCCATGGAAGACGCCGGTTTTTCGGCAGCTGCCCGAACCGCGGTAAATGCGGCGGTAGCCCGGGATCAAGAACTATCGGCGTCCTAACAATCCGCACTTTCAGGTATAACCTGGGGTAAAATAGAAACAGTGGGTATTTAAAGGCTACTTTCAGATACCATGGCGCAATAGGGAGGTAACGATGACCACTCCAGGACATGAAGATAATCAGGGAATGAGTCTTTACATAGTCCTCTACGACTATGACCCCAAGCTTGTGGGACTTAAAAACGAGGTTCGCGCCGATCATCGCGCCTTTATGCACCGACTAAATAGCCTGGGTATAGTACTTTCTACCGGCAGAACCACCAGCTCACAGGATCAGGGATCGCTGACCATTATGCTAGCTCGCGACGCGGAAGAAGCTAAACAGATTTTAGAAGACGACCCCTATGTGCAGGCAGGGATGGTAAAAAATATCACAGTACGGGACTGGTTCCCAACAGTCGGCACTTTCGCCGATTGCTAGCCCCATTCAAGACCGACTGCTCTTGACATTATTGTCTGACTATCAGGCGAAACCCTCAACCTTTGAGGTAGGTTAGACCACCAGCGCTCTCCCCGGTATCTTGGTTTTGTGAGCGCAAGGCAACGGTTCAGCAGGTTCCTAGATCCCTTTATCCTTTCCATCCTGGTTATTTTGGTGCTCGGGATTCTGATTCCCGTACCTGCGGTGGTGGTTAGCGGCCTGGGATATTTGGGAAACGCCTTAATCGTATTGCTGTTTTTTCTCTACGGAGCGCGCCTTTCTACTAAAGAAATCTGGGAAGGATTAAAGAACTGGCGCCTGCAAGGCGCGGTTGCAATTTCCACCTTCATGCTTTTTCCCTTGCTGGGGATGGTAATGCACCCGCTGGATCTAAAACTCTTGGGGCCAGTTTTCGCCCTAGGAACCCTCTACTTAACTCTGCTCCCCTCCACGGTGCAGTCCTCGGTAACCTTTACCTCTATTGCCGGCGGTAATATCGCAGGCGCTATTTGTTCTGCCACCATTTCTAATATCGCCGGCATTATTCTCACCCCCGCCCTAGTGTTCATGGTGATGGGTAGATCCAGTGGAATCGAAGCCGCCCGGGTAGTAAATGTGCTGTTGCAACTATTACTGCCTTTTGTTTTAGGGCAGCTAGTGCACCGTTATATCGGTAAGTGGCTAAATCAGCATCGCGCGCTTACCAAAGCCACGGATAACGGCACCATTTTGGCGATCGTAGCCTCCTCTGTTTGCGGAGCCACTGCCGCCGGCCTTTGGCAAAAAATCTCGGCTCTCCAAGTGGGATTATTGCTAGCGCAATGCCTGGTGGTGCTGACGATTATGCTCACCCTCACCTGGAACCTGGGACGCTGGCTGTCCTTAGAGCGTCGCGACCAGATCGTGCTACTAATGTGCGGATCCAAGAAATCCCTGGCTACCGGCCTACCCATGGCCGCCATCATTTTCCCGCCCGCTACCGTAGCGGCAGTGACTATCCCGGTGATTGTATTTCACCAATTCCAGTTACTGGTGTGCGCAGTTTTGGCGCGTCGCCTAGCTGCTAAACCCGCCTAATCTAGCTGCAAGGCCGGGAAGATATAAACTAAACCGTCCCTACCAGGTCGAAACCAGGTAGGGACGGCAATACAGTTTTAATCGCGTTTAGTCCTCTTCGTCCTCCGGAACGAAATCAACCCCACTCTCTTTACGCTGCTCGGGCGTAATAGGTGCCGGAGCATCGGTTAGCGGATCGTAGCCACCCCCGGACTTGGGGAAAGCAATCACGTCGCGAATCGAATCCGCGTGGGTCATCAAAGCGACGATCCGATCCCAACCGAAAGCGATTCCGCCGTGGGGAGGAGCGCCATATTTGAAGGCGTTCAGCAAGAACCCAAACTTTTCTTGGGCGGCCTCCGGAGACAACCCCATCACCTTGAAAATACGTTCCTGTACGTCGCGGCGATGGATACGGATAGAACCGCCCCCGATTTCGTTACCGTTAAGCACAATATCGTACGCGTAAGCCAGGGCGTTGCCCGGGTCTTCCTCGAAGTGGTCAAGCCATTCCGGTTTAGGAGAAGTAAAAGCGTGGTGCACTGCTGTCCAAGCAGAAGCTCCCAGCGCCACATCCCCTTCCGCTTTTGCGGCCGCGGAAGGCTTGAACAGTGGAGCGTCAACCACCCAAACGAACTTCCATTCATTCGGATCCAACAGGTTGCAGCGGGCACCGATTTCTAGGCGCGCTGCCCCCAGCAGGGCGCGGGCTTCATCAATCTTGCCGGCACCAAAGAAAATACAGTCCCCCGGTTTAGCCCCGGTTGCCTCAGCTAGTCCCTCGCGCTCCGAGTCCGTAAGGTTCTTGGCTACCGGCCCAGAGAGAGTGCCGTCCTCCTCTACCTTTACGTAGGCCAGACCTTTACCGCCGCGCGAACGCGCCCAATCTTGCCACTTATCGAAAGTACGCCGCGGCTGGGAGGCGCCTCCCGGCATTACTACCCCGCCCACGTAGTCGGCATTGGCAAAGACCCTAAAGGGGGTGTCTTTGAAGTATTCGGTCAAGTCAGTAAGTTCCAGACCAAAACGCAAATCCGGTTTATCAGTACCGAACCGCGCCATCGCATCAGCGTAGGTCATATGGGGAATCGGGGTTTCGATATTGACATCAATCAGTTTGAAGATGTTGGTCAGTACCTGTTCAGCGACTTCGATAACGTCCTCTTGCTTAACAAAGCTCATTTCCACGTCCAGCTGGGTAAACTCTGGCTGGCGATCAGCGCGGAAGTCTTCGTCGCGGTAGCAGCGGGCAATCTGATAGTAGCGTTCCATTCCCGCCACCATCAAAAGCTGCTTAAACAGCTGGGGAGACTGCGGCAAGGCATACCATGAGCCCGGGGCGAGGCGAGCTGGAACCAAAAAGTCCCGCGCGCCCTCGGGAGTAGAGCGAGTCAAAGTCGGGGTTTCAATTTCTACGAAACCTAGAGAATCTAAAGTATCGCGAGTGACTTTAGAAACCTGCGAGCGCAAACGCAAACGCTTTTGCATCTCGGGGCGACGCAAATCCAGGTAGCGGTATTTCAGACGGGCGTCCTCACCAACTTTCCCAGAATCCTCCGCATGTACCGAAACCTGGAAAGGTAGCGCCGCCGCCGGGTTCAATACCTCAACTTCATCGGCGTAAACCTCGATTTCGCCGGTAGGCAGCTCCGGATTCTCGTTACCCTCCGGGCGGGGATGTACCTCGCCTTTAATCCGCAGAACATATTCGCTGCGCAGCTCATGAGCGATTTTCTCGTCATGAATAACTACCTGCGCCACCCCGGAAGCCTCCCGTAAATCAATGAAGCAGACTCCCCCATGATCACGGCGGCGATCCAGCCAACCCGCAAGTTCTACTGTTTGTCCCACCAGGTCGCGGTTTAGACTTCCCGCGTCATGCGTTCTGAGCAATGCTATTCCTTTCCTCATCTAACTGTTAATAGTTTAGCCTCCCGAGCCAGTGGGAGGGATTTCCCGCCGGGGTTGGTGTCGCGTTTCACTGGCTGGGATTTGTTCACTTGCCTGCTACCTCCGGTAACGTTAAAGCGAATAACATTTAAGCAGACAGGCATAAAAATGAGCGAAATAGCCGTAGGGGTAAGTGCGTCCTCTTTTGAATCCCAAACCGATCTGGAAACTGGGGAACTAGACCTAGAAGGTAGCAACGAAAGTATGCAGACAGATCCCGCCGATGAACAGGCGTCTTCCAAAGACGCCTCCTTCTTTTCCGACTTAGGGTTGCCGGAAATTATTTTAGGCACCTTAGCAGATATGGGATTTACCGAGCCCACCCCGATACAGCGGCAAGGCATTCCCCCCTTGATGGCCGGGCGCGACGTAGTCGGGATTGCGCAAACTGGAACCGGGAAAACTGCCGCCTTCGGACTGCCGATTTTGACGGCCTGCGATAAAACCCCGCAGGTACAGGCCTTAATTCTGGCTCCTACCAGGGAGCTGGCAGCCCAGTCCGCTAACGCTCTCACCGACTTTGCGCGCGGGTTAAAACTGAAAATAGTGCCGGTTTATGGGGGCGCCTCCTACGGCCCACAGATTTCGGCTTTGCGTGACGGGGCACAAATCGTAGTCGGCACTCCGGGGCGGATTATAGATTTAATGGAGCGCGGGGAACTAGACTTATCGGCGCTCAAATTCTTCGTCCTAGATGAAGCAGACGAGATGCTGCGCATGGGATTTTCCGAGGACGTGGACCAAATCGCTAGCGGCGCTAACCGGGATGCCATTCGCGCCCTCTTTTCTGCCACTATGCCTCCCGCCATCAAACGGATCGCGGAGCGTCACCTATCCGATCCGGTAGAAATTTCGATCGCGCCGCAATCGTCCACCGTAGAAACGGTAAATCAGACCTATGCGGTAGTGCCTTTCAAATTCAAATCCGAGGCTTTATGCCGCGTTTTAGCCCTCAGTGAGGCCGAGGCTTCCATCGTGTTTGTGCGTACCAGGATCGACGCCGAACAGGTGGGGACAGAACTGCAAAGCGCCGGATTCTTAGCGGCCGCTATCAGCGGAGATGTAGCCCAAGCAGAACGCGAACGGATTGTAGCCCGCCTGAGAGAAGGCACCTTAGATGTATTGGTGGCCACCGATGTAGCTGCGCGCGGCCTGGATGTGGAACGCATCGGATTAGTAGTCAACTATGACGTACCGCGCGAAGCCGAAGCCTATGTGCATCGCATTGGCCGCACCGGAAGAGCTGGACGGGAAGGTACCTCCCTCACCTTCTTTACCCCGCGGGAGCGCCCACGCAAACGCGTAATTGAAAAACTGACCGGCGAAAAAATGACCGAAGTATTTATTCCTTCTCCCGACCAAGTAGCGCAGGCACGAGCGAATCGGATGACCGAACAGATTAGCCGGCGCCTTCAAAAAGGGGAAATGGAAGTCTACTACGACGCTATCCAAGATCTAGTAGTGGCAAAAGGTATGGATATTGGAGATGCCGCGGCCGCCCTCCTGGCCTTAGCGAGCGGAGATTTTGGACCAAAGAAACGCAAACTAGAATTCCGGGTTCGCCGGGAAGAAAAGGTAGACGAATTAGGGCGCTTCATCTCCGCCAGTTTTGAAGAAGGCCGCGAAAAAGAAGCAGGCAATAGCGCCCGCGGAAAGGGAGCTGCCCGCCGTCACTTCTCCTCTAGTTCTTCTCGACGCTATCGAGTGGAGGTAGGACGCCGGGATCGGGTAAAACCGGGAGCTATTGTGGGGGCAATCACCGGAGAAGGTGGCCTAAAAGGCGGTGACGTGGGGCATATCGATATTTTGCAGAGTTTCTCGCTAGTAGAGATGGCGCGTCCCCTCTCCCCCGAAACTATCCGTAAGATTGCCAAAGCCCGAGTCTCGGGGCGCACCCTCCGGATGCGTGAGGACGAAGGCCCAGGTAAACATAACGGTAAAAAGCACGGGAAAAAACGCGACTTTAAGCGGAAGCGTCGCGGTTAGACCCTGCCGGTTTTAAAAGCATAGTCCTGGTTAAGCCGCGCTACCGGCTCGGCACTCTCGAGGACGCAGCAGGTTTCGGCTCGCCGATCCTAAAAGACTGGACTATACCTGGAGACTTTAGGCTTATCCAGCCAGGCAGCTGCCCGCAGCCACCTGTTCTTCTTCCTGGGTTTCCAGGTTAACCTGTCCCTTGACTTTTACGTCTTTACCAAAAGTAAAGGGGCCGGTTACCTTAAAACCGGTAGCCTGCCGCAGGGAGGGCACCCCCTCCGGGAAGCGCGCCTCGAAATCAGAGATCTTCTTAAAGTAGTGGGAATCCAAATCCACTGCTACTTCTTGTTCATTAACTTTGCGCAGGTGATAGTCTTCGCCAAGATCGTAAATATCAGAACGCAACAAAGTTAGTTCATTAGTGGTTTTAACTGGGAGGAAGCGGCTGCGCGGTACCAAAATGGCAGTTGCGCCTTTAAAGGAAGCGATCGCCGCCCCCATCGCGGTTTCCATTTGGATAACCGCTGGACTGTCCGGATCGGAAGGATCAACCGTCTTGTGGTTGGCGATCAGGGGCAGCCCCAATACCGCGTTTCTTTCTACCAGGGCATCGCGTAGTTTCACTAGGTCAAACCACAGATTATTAGTATGGAAGAACGGATGGCGATGCTCATCGGTAAAGTAATCCATTTGCTCGGGCGGAGTCTGGGCGGTATCCCGCAAAATCAATTGTCCATCTGCCTTACGGATCGCTAAATGTCCACCTTTGCGATCATTGATAGTACGCACGCAAAGCTCTGCTGCATAGGGGGCGCCACTGGCCGCGAACCAGCCCGCGATTTCCGCATTCGGGGTAGCCCCCAAATTGTCGGAGTTAGAAGTCATCGCATAGCGGAAACCTGCATCAATGAGTTTATCTAGCAATCCGGAGCCATACAGGGCAGTGTAGATATCGCCGTGACCAGGCGGACACCACTCTAAGGACGGATCTTTTTCCCAAGAAACCGGGGTCAAATCATCGGTTCGCAGTTTCGGTTCTTGATTTTGCAAAAAGTCCAGCGGTAAACCAGCAACTTCAATGTCCGGGTAGCGTTGCAAAGCTGCCAAAGTATCCGCTTGAGTGCGGAAAGAATTCATAAAAATCAGCGGCAGGCTTACCCCGTATTCCTTCCGCGCGGACATTACCTGTTGACAGATGATATCTAGAAAAGTGAGCCCCTCGCGCACCGGTAACAAAGACTTAGCTTTATCCATTCCCATGGAGGTACCCAATCCCCCATTGAGTTTGATCATCACGGTTTTAGCTAAAGCTTCCTGTGCTTGCTGCGGGGTGACCTGATTATCTTCCAGACGATCAACGCTGGTCAGCGGAGAAATCGTTTCCTCGGGAATAAAACCGGTATGTTCACCCTCTAACACCTGGTAGTAGTGAGAAAAAACCGAGATTGCGGCGGGACTAACCCCGGCTTTCTCCATTTTTTGTTTCGCCTGAGATAATCCTGCCTTGCTCATCTAAAACCTCTTTATTTTCGTTTTACCTCTAAAAGGACTCCACTTGCTTTAGCCAAGCCTCCCGAGCTTTCAGGGATTCTTGTAGCTCTGCCGCTTTTTTAGTATCCCCGTCAGCTTCTGCCTGGGCAATCTCTGTCTTAATCTGGTCGATAAGATCTTTAAGCTGTCCCGCCATGCCTGCGGCGCGCGCCTTGGTTTCTGGGTTGGATTTACGCCAGATTTCCTCTTCCAAGTCGCGCAGGTGATCCTCTACGGCTCGCATTCGCCGTTCCACGCGATCGATATCGGCGCGCGGCACATGGCCGATCTCGTCCCACTGCTCTTGTAAGGGACGCAGGCGAGATTTGATCTCTTCGACGTCGGTGAGCTCTTTGAGGGCCTCCGCCTTTACCAATAGAGCTTCTTTCTTCGCCAGGTTCTCCCCTTCTAGAGCATTGACAGCTTCGCTTTGGGCGTTACGAGCGTCAAAGAACTTTTGCTGCGCCCGGTGGAACCGTTGCCAAAGGGCATCATCATCGCGGCGGGAAGCTCGTCCCGCGCTCTTCCAACGCTGCATCAAATCCCGGTAGGCGCGAGCGGTCTCCCCCCAGTTAGTAGAATCCGAGAGCGCTTCGGCCTCTGCGATTAGTTTTTCTTTCGCGGCCTTGGCCTGCGCCTGGGTGGCATCTAACTCGGTGAAGAAGGCGCGCCGCTTTTTATCAAAGGTGGATCGGGCGCTAGCAAAGCGTTTCCAGAGTTCATCTTCTATGCCCCGATCAATCCGCGGGCCAGCATGCTGCAAGCGTTTCCACTCGTCCAGCAGATCACGGAGCTCTTTACCGGAATTTTTCCACTGAGTGCGAGCAGAATCTTGCGCGGCGATTTCCTCGGCTCGCGTTACTACTTTTTCGCGGTTTTTGCGGGATTCTTCTTTCGCCTCAGCCCGCTGCGCGGCGGCCTCTTCCTTACGTTTATCGGCTTGTTCTTGCAGCTGCGCAACTTTTTCCCGCAGTGCCGGCAGATCACCCACGGCAGCTGGTTCGCTGACCTGTTCGCGCAGTGACTTCATGGTCTGGTCGATCTCGCGTTCAGCTAGTCGGGGAAGCCGTTCGGCAAACAGCGATACTTGAGCGGCTATATCCAGGTAGCGCCGCACATAGATATTAAGAGGATTATCGGGAACCTCTGCCGGGAACTGACCTATCTGGCGTTCTGCTTCACCGTCTTTAACCCAGACACGTCCTTCGTCATCAACGCGCCCAAAAGGCAAGGCAGCAGAAAAATCAGGGGTTTTTACCGGTTTTACCGGCAGGTTCTCCTTCGCTAAGCGAATCTTCCCCGGGGTGGGTACGGGTTTGGGCTTCGGAGCGGTATCGGGCTGTTCAGTCACTAATTTTTCCTTAAATCAGTTATTTTAACGGCTAGGATTAGCCGCCTGCGCGCGGAGCTTATTGCTCCTTAACCATATTATGCCCTAGAGCAACTAAACCACCAAGGACACACATCCTTTAAGATGAACCTATGCGGATCGAAAAGTTTTATGCACCCTTCTATGGCGAAAACCCCTATTTACTCTTAGCTCCCGGCAGTCGCGAAGCCTTGGTTGTAGACCCTGGATCCGGCGCCTTGGACCAGCTGCAAGCCTCGCTGCAGCGCCTAGAGGTAACCGTGGCGGCGGTACTGTGTACTCATGGACATGCTGACCATATTTGGGATGCCCACGCTATTGCGGGCAAGGCTCCGGTCTATATTCCAGCTCCCGATGAGTACCGTTTCCACCCAGAAGAACTGGATCCTCGCGAACGTACCGAACACGAACTATCGCTCCCCCCTTGGAAAGAACCCGAAAACTTGCAGGTATTGCCCGGGATCGCCACCAGCGAAGGGGCAGAACTAGCGCCGGGAATTTTTATGCGGGCAGTTCCAGCGCCCGGGCATACGGAAGGATCTACGCTATTTCTTTTCGAAGCCGACACCTTATCCGGCAATGCAAAGCAGGAAATGCAAGCTATTTACGATCAGTGGCTGAGCGAAGCGGGACAGGAAAACCAGGCTCCTCACCAACTGGCTTTATCAGGAGACGTAATCTTTGCTGGCTCAGTAGGTCGCACCGATCTGCCCGGCGGTGATTCCCAGCAGATGCTACATACTTTGCGCACCCTACAAAATGTGATTCATCCGGATACCCTGCTACTTCCCGGACACGGATCGGCAACGGTATTCGGGTTGGAAAAAGCCCACAACCCCTTCTTGGCACAAGCTAGATACCAGGGATAACAGTTTTCCACAGCCGTCATAGGTTTTCGTTTTCCTTACCAGACACTGGTGGCTTTGTTTCAGGTTGCTGATGTCCTTCAGGCTGAGTCCATGGAAGCAATCCTGGTTGATGCCTTGGGAAACCAGTCGCTGCAAGGGGCTGCGCGATCCTCGCTGCTGCGCGGCAGTCGGTTTATTCGCACCTCTTGCGGAGCAGTTGATTTACTGGCTGAGCCGGTTACTCTAGCTTCCATCTATGGGCGTGCCCTATTTTTGGCTCCCCTACTTCCTCGCGGCTGTTTCCTGTCGGCCCACTCCGCCGCCTGGGTCTGGGCAGGAAACTCCCATCCGCCACAGACGATTTATATCGCGAGTTTTCGCCGTCCTCGGCGCGCAGCTGATTGTCGCTACTGGATCCAACTAGATGCGTCCTCGCACCAGCGCCTGCAGCAACAGGGAATCTACGCAATCGGGTGCAACAGAGAAGGCGGCGGCGTAAAGAGCCAAGCAGCTAGGGCGAGCCGGGACTCCCCTAATGATTTTGTGCGCCTAGGGAAAGTTAATCTGCTTAGCCCGCCAGCTGCGCTGCGCTACTGTGACCAACACCCCCACCTGGCCGGTAAGGATAGTTGGAACCGCGCCCTCCTATTGGCTTTGGCTAACAGGTTGTTTCCGCAAAGTACCGGTGGTTCGTTTTGCTAAAAACACCCCCGGGATCTTTTGGATATCATTCAAAATCGCGTGCAAATAACGAGAATCTGCCACTTCAAAGGTGTACCGGGAAGTAGCTACCCGATCCGAAGAAGTGTTCATTGCAGCCGCCAAAATATTAGCGCGATAATCCGCCAATACCTGGGTAACATCATTAATTAGTCCCTCGCGATCAAGCGCCTGGATCTCAATCTCTACCTGGAACTTGGCGGTTGGGTGCTCCGCCCAAGAAACTGGCACCACCCGCTCGGGATGCGCCATCAAGTTTTGAGCGTTGGAGCATTCCTCCCGATGGATGGAAACCCCGTGTCCCCGAGTCACAAACCCTACGATTTTATCGCCTGGCAGGGGGTTACAGCAGCGGGCAATCTTCGTCCAGATTTCTCCCTGTTTCATCCCTTCTACTTGGATCCCGGTGCCTTCGTTACCGCCGCTGGGGCGCGCCTCGACTAGTTCGGGAAGCACGGCCTCGGACAGGGTCTCTTCCGCGCCGTCTTCTCCCCCGGCACTTTCCATCAGTTTTTCAACTACATGCGCTGGCGATACATGGTGGCTACCCACAGCCGCATAGAGGGCAGAAATATCGGAATAACCCATCCCGGAGGCAAGGGCGGTCATAGTATCGTGACTCATCAGGCGCTGCAAGGGCAGGTTTTGCTTGCGCATATAGGAGGAAATAAGACCTTGACCGGCTTCGATAGCCTCTTCGCGACGTTCTTTCGAGAACCAAGCCTTAATTTTGTTGCGCGCGCGCGGACTGGCCACAAACTTTAACCAATCCCGGGACGGCCCGGAGTTAGGAGAGCGGGAAGTTAGTACCTCGACGCTATCCCCATTTTCCAATTTGGTATCTAGTGGCACTAGTTTGCCGCCAACTTTCGCCCCCACGGTGCGATTGCCGACCTCGGTATGTACCGCGTATGCAAAATCTACCGGTGTCGCCCCAGCGGGTAGCTCTTTAACTTCCCCGGCCGGGGTGAACACATACACCCGGGAACCGGACATTTCATAGCGCAGCGAATCTAAAAACTCACCCGGGTCTTGGGTTTCCTTTTGCCAATCCACCAATTGGCGCAGCCACCCCATTTCCCCGCTATCAGCCAATACCCCTTTGGAATCACCGGCAGATTTAGCGTTGGGATTTTCTTTATAGCGCCAATGAGCCGCGATTCCGTATTCTGCGCGCCGATGCATTTCCCAGGTACGAATCTGGATTTCTACCGGTTTGCCCCCAGGACCTACCACCGTAGTATGTAGCGACTGGTAAAGATTGAATTTGGGCATCGCAATATAGTCTTTGAAACGCCCTGGGATCGGGTTCCACCGGGCGTGCATTTCCCCAAGAACCGCATAGCAATCCCGCACCGTATCTACCAGTACTCTCACCCCGACTAGGTCATAAATATCGTCAAAGTCGCGTCCGCGCACAATCATCTTTTGATAGATGGAATAGTGATGTTTGGGGCGGCCAGTTACTTGTCCCGCAATCTTATTTACCCGTAAGTCTTCTTTGATCTTGTCGATTACTTCGCTCAGGTACTTTTCGCGTTCCGGGGCGCGTTCATGCACCAGGTTATCGATTTCTTCATACAGATCGGGGTAGAGGGTTTTGAAGGCTAGATCTTCTAGCTCCCATTTGATGGTGTTCATCCCCAGGCGATGCGCGAGGGGGGCAAAAATCTCTAGGGTTTCCCGCGCCTTGTTTTGCGCCGATTTAGGGGAAACATATTTCCAGGTGCGGGCATTGTGCAGGCGGTCACCCAGTTTTATCACCAGTACCCGAATATCACGGGACATGGAGATAATCATTTTGCGTACGGTTTCGGACTGCGCCGCCTGCCCGTAGGTAACTTTGTCGAGTTTGGTTACCCCATCAACTAGGAGGGCGATTTCTTCCCCAAAATCGGCAGTCAGCTGCTCCAGGGTATAGTCGGTGTCCTCTACCGTGTCATGCAGGAGTGCCGCCGCCAAGGTGGTGCTGGTCATCCCGATTTCTGCCAGGATAGTAGCCACCGCTACCGGATGGGTGATGTATGGCTCCCCCGATTTACGGAACTGTCCTTCATGGCAGCGCGAGGCCGTCTGGTAGGCGCGTTCAATCAGGGAAATATCGGCTTTGGGATGATTGGCGCGTAGCGCCCGCACCAAGGCTTGAATATGGGGATCAATGTTCTTTGAACGCCCAGTTAACCAGGCCAAAGAAGCACGCACCCGTGAGGACGGAACCGCGCTGGCGCCCTCATCGGGAGTGATAGAACTCATGTATCTAGTTTAGTGACCCACCAGTCATTTCCCCAATTTGCCAGTTAGATATGCCAATGAAAAGGGAAAGAGAGGTAAATACGCTAGATCAGAGTGAGGGCTTCGCATTCTAGGTCGCCGATATGAGCGCGACCATCTAGTTCTTCCAGCTCCATCAAAACGCACACCGATTCTACGATTCCACCCGCACGTTTGATCAATGCCGCCGAAGCATTTACGGTGCCACCAGTAGCCAAAACGTCATCGAGCACCAAAACCCGCGCGCCCTCTTTAATAGAATCCGGCTGCAGTTCCATGCGGGATTTGCCATACTCGAGGCCGTAGTCGATCCCGATTACCGGGCCGGGAAGTTTCCCAGCTTTGCGAATCATTAAGGTACCTAGCCCTAGTTCGACCGCGACTGGAGCCGCAATCAAGAATCCGCGAGACTCCAGGCCGGCAACTAAATCGACCCGACCTCGATAAAAGTCGGCTAGCCCTTTCACCAGCTGGGAAAACGCTTCCCCGTTAGCCAGCAGCGGGGAAATATCCCGAAAGAGTACCCCGGTTTGCGGAAAGTCCGGTACATCGCGCAGGTTATCGCGAATAATTTTTCCTAAGGGAGCGAGTTTGGGGTTTGTCATCGTTTGCTCCTGGGAGTACGTTTGGGTTGCGCCTGTTGTCCCTGGTGATGTCCAGCTTTCAGCGGCTGTGCCACCCGGGAAAGCTCTGTCTCCTTGCCCTCAACTTGGTCGCTGCCGCCAGCCCGTTTCTCCAGCACCTTTTGGGTGTGGGTGGAAATCTTTTCGGTGCGCGAACGCAGCACCATCAGCATAGAGGGCGCGATCAGAATCGAAGACAAGGTACCGGCGATCATCCCCACAAATAGCGCTAGCGAAATATCACGCAGAGTGCCGCCGCCCAGAGTTATCCAGGAAATCAACAGGATCGAGGTGACCGGCAGCAGCGCTACTACCGAGGTGTTAATCGAACGCACCAGCGTCTGGTTAATAGCCAGGTTGACAATCTCACCATAGGTAGAGCGAGTTTGCTGCTCGAAATCAACCGAAAGTTCACGAACTTTATCAAAGACCACCACGGTGTCATAGAGGGAGTAACCCAAAATAGTGAGCACCCCGATGATAGTGGCCGGAGAAATCTCTACCCGAGTCAGTGCCAAAACCAGACCGGTGATTAACACGTCATGACACAGCGCGAACAACGCCGAGAATGCCATCGTCCAGGTTCTAAAATATGCCCACAGCATCAGGGCTACCAGAACAAAGAAAATCACCAAAGATTGCAGCGCTTTATAGGTCACGTCCGCGCCCCAAGACGGCCCAATCGTAGTCGCTGCTACCTTAGCCTCTGGCACGTTATAGGCTTTAGCTAGATCCGAAACCACCTGGCGTTTATCAGTGACATCTAGCGAAACAGATTGCACCCGAATCGAAGAAGCACCCACCGAGTTAACCGAAGACCCCTTCAATTTAGGATTCGTATTTACTACTTTTTGCGCCGGAGCCTGATCTCGACCGGCTACTGAAGAAACCGTAAACTCGGTTCCGCCCTTAAAATCAATGGAACGTTCCAACCCCAGTACCGACATGGTCAGTACCGAAATCAGCATTAGCGCCGCCCCCGCAATCAGCAGGTATTTACGGTTATCAATAAACCGGTAAGATTTGCGACCAGAATAGAGGGCGTTACCCCAACTTGCGAAACTCACTTCTCTTCCTCCTGGTCCGTCGCGGATACTTTCGCTAACTCATCTGTGGCAGCATCATCCTCGTTCGAATCCGCTTTTTCCGCGGCTGGCTCCTCAGCTTTGTCATTATCTGACTTTTCGGCGTCCTCTTCCGGCTTAGATTTGTAGACAGAGCGAATCTTCCGTACTTGCCCCGCGCCTACATAGCGATAGGTGCCGCGCTGCGCCCCTAAGTGTTCCGGATCAAGACCAGAGAGTTTATGACCCTCACCGAAGAACTTAAAGCGCAGCAACCACACCATCATCGGGTGAGTGAAGATAAAGATTAACGCCAAGTCGATCAAGGTGGTGATCCCTAAGGTGAAAGCGAAACCTTGCACGCCGCCCACCGCCAGGAAGTAGAGTACGCAAGCCGCCAAGACGTTCACCAAGTCGGAGGTAACGATCGTGCGTTTCGCCCGATCCCAACCAACACTGACCGCGCTAGATAGTGCTTTACCATCACGAACCTCGTCACGAATCCTCTCAAAGTAGATAATGAAGGAGTCCGCGGTCGTCCCGATCGAGACGATCACGCCCGCAATACCGGCTAGGGAGAGGCGGTACCCCATCCCCCAGGACAATAAAGTCAAGGTCAGGTAGAGGAGCACGCCGGCGCTCACCAGAGAGCCCACCGCGACTACTGCGAGGCCGCGGTATTGCCAGATCAGGTAGAACACCACCAGAATCAAACCAATAATCCCCGCGATAACCCCATAACGCAGCTGGTCAGAACCTAAAGTAGCTGATACTTGCTGTTCGGATTGCACATCGAAGTTAAGTGGCAACGAACCGAATTTTAGCTGGTTAGCCAAGGCGGTCGAAGACGAGCGGGTGAAAGATCCCGAAATTTCAGCTTTACCGTTAGTAATCGCGTTGTTTACTCCGGGAGCTGAAACCACCAGTCCATCCAGCACGATTGCAAACCGGTTCTTGTCGTTGGTTTGCCCTGCTGGTAAACCGTTTTCTCCCGGAACCGGTTGCTGACGGTACTTCATCATCCGGGTGGTAATATCCGCAAACTGGGAGGCACCCTGTTTATCGAAGGATAGGCTAACTATCCACTGTCCGGTGGACTGTCCTGAAGCACCGGTTCCCATACCCGATTCTGCAGAGGAAATCCGAGCCCCTGAAACCTCTGCCGGCGACAGAATATATTTTTCTTGTCCTTCGCTAGAGCAGGCTACCAGCGGTTTCTTAATATCTCCGGAAGAGCCGCCCTCTAAAGAGCTCTTTTGCTGACAATCTTTGGCATAGAATTCTTCCAAGACTTTTTCGGTAATCCAGGCATCATCAGAATTGTCTTTCGGCTGGCTGGTAGGCTTATCGCTGATCTTGCCGTCATGGTTTAGATCTGCCAATTGTTTAGCGAAAGCTTCCGGATCGATGTTGGCCGGCTTCGCCTGCTTCTTGCCGGCTTGTTGCTGCTGTGCCTGCTGAGCGATCACCGATTGGGGAACCCCCGGAGCCGAACGAAGTACCGCCCGGAAATACAACTCGGCAGATTGGCGCACCAAATCCAAGGTTTCTTTCGATGGGTTACCGGGCAGGGAGACCAAAATATTGGAGTTACCCTGCGAGGTAATCTCCGCTTCCGAAACTCCGGAAGCATCGACACGCTGCCGGATAACCTCAATCGCTTGCGTAATATCCTCAGCCGTAACCGCGCGTTTGGCGCCGGAAGCAGCGTTAGCTTTCGGGGTGAGGATCAGCTGCGTACCCCCCTCTAAATCTAGAGCTAGGGAGGGAGTCGGTTTAGCCTTGTTAGTGAGTACCCCCACCAGCAAAGTTCCCGTCAAAGCCAGCACAAGTACCAGGAAAAACGCCAGTGTGCGTCCGGCGTGATATTTTTTCTTCGCCAATGTTGTTCTTTCCGTTATCTACGGTGATTATTCTTCGCTATTTAGATATTTTCGTTTGAGTCGTTATCAGAGGGAGCAGCCTCGTCTTTTTCCTCGTCAACTGGATTCTCTTCTGTCGGAGAATCTTCCTGCAGTTCCTTAGCCTCTTCGTCGTTATCTGCTTTATCTGCGCTGGCGTCCTCGGTGTTAGTATCCGCAGCATCGGGGGCGAACGGCGGGTTTCCTACGCTGACAATCGCCCGGGATGTCCACAGGGTTTCGGTTCCATCCGAGGTTTCGAGCACGATTACGTCCCCATCGGTTTCTACGTAACGGCCATAAAAACCTGAGGTGGTCATCACCCAGGCGCCGGGCACCATATCGTTAGCCAGTTTGTCGCGCTGCTCTGCCTGCTTCTTCTTGGCATTGCGTGAAGAAAAAATCATCATCAATAAGAACGCGCCGATGACGGCTAGAAGTACTCCGCTTCCCATTGTCAACCTTCCAGTCTAAAAATCTTTAACCTTAATGATTCTAAGCGTTAAAGGACGTCTGTTTCATCTTTCGTAGCCGGTTTTGGGCGGTTTTGTGACCAGTTGCCCCCTGATTCGCTTCCCGGCAAGTCAAAAAGTGAGGCGTCCGCCCCTCGATTTGGGGCAGTGATCCCCAGGTGAAGAAACGCACTATCGGTAGCTACTCTGCCGCGAGGAGTCCGCGCAATGAAGCCCTCCCGAACCAGGTAAGGCTCCGAAACAGTTTCTACGGTTTCCGGTTCCTCCCCCACGGAGACGGCCAAAGTGGTCAGTCCCACCGGTCCGCCGGCAAAGCGTTTACATAAAGCCTCTAAGACCGAGCGATCCAGACGATCTAAACCGGCCGGGTCTACCTCGAACAGGTCGAGGGCGGCTTTAGCGGCTTCCAAAGAGAGGGTACCGTCTCCATGCACCTGGGCATAGTCGATTACTCGGCGCAGCAAACGGTTAGCAATTCGGGGGGTTCCGCGCGACCGCGCCGCCATTTCTGAGGCTGCCTGCGGATCCAGTTCCGCTTCCATAAGCCTGGCCGACCTGGTCAATACTTGTTCTAACTCGGCGGTGCTGTAATAGTCCAAATGGGCAGTAAAACCAAAACGATCCCGCAAAGGTGCAGGTAGCAGCCCAGATCGAGTAGTAGCGCCCACGACTGTAAACGACGGCAGCGTCAGGGGAATCGAGGTCGCACCTGGCCCTTTACCTACCACCACATCGACGCGAAAATCTTCCATCGCCAGGTAGAGCATTTCTTCGGCGGTGCGCGCTAAACGGTGAATCTCGTCAATAAACAGCACGTCGCCCTCTTGCAGGGCAGAAAGAATCGCAGCTAAATCTCCCGCGTGTTGAATAGCCGGCCCGGAGGTCAGCCGCAGGGAAGTCCCGGTTTCGTGGGCAATAATCATCGCCAAGGTAGTTTTTCCTAAACCAGGCGGCCCCGCTAAAAGCACATGGTCAGGGGTAGCTCCCCGCCCGATGGCCGCTTTGAGTACCAAATCTAACTGCCGGCGGATTTTTTCTTGCCCTACGAAAGAGTCCAGATCTTTCGGACGCAGCGCTGCCTCGGCGGCTCGTTCGACCTCATCCGCTCCCGACCCTACCGGAGAGCTAATCGCCCATTCGTTTGTTTCTTCCACCTTGCTCCCCTATACGTGATGCTTACCCAGCAATTGTAAGGCGGCACGTAAAAGCTCTGGCACTGGCGCGTGCGGATTAGCTTCAGCCGCTTCTTTAACTGCTTTTTGTGCGAGCGGGGTTCGCCAGCCGAGCTGTTCGAGGGCGTGGCAGACTTCTTCGCGTTCGGCGCTGCCAATACCGGCGGTAGATCCGGTCTCTCCCGCGGCAGGTTCGCCCAGTTTATCCCCAATTTCTACCAGGATTCTTTGCGCAGATTTCCTACCTACCCCCGGAATCTGGGTGAGCGCCGCCAAGTCACCGCCAGAAACCGCTGCCCGCAATTCATCGGGACTAAAGACCGCCAGAGCCGCCAATGCCAGTTTCGGGCCGATCCCCGAAACCGTGATTAGCGTAGAGAAAATATCGCGCTCATCACTTCCCGCGAAACCGAAAAGTAACCAGGCATCTTCCCTCACCACCAAGTGGGTTAAAATTTTAGCCTCTTGTCCCGCAGCCAAAGTAGACAAAGTGGCGGGGGTGGCAAAGAAACTATAGCCCACACCGGACACGTCAATAACGGCTTTATCTAGCCTTACTTCCTCAATGGTTCCTGATAAATGCGTAATCATATAGAATCTCCGCTAGCTGGCTACGTAATAAACGCTATCCTACTTGCTCTTATTTCGCCTAAGCCGCGGATCAACCGCCCCGGTACGACGGCTTGCCGCTTGCGCCTGTGCCCACAGTTTTTGGGCGGGGGTAAGAGCTCCGCGGGCAGAAATCTTGCCCGATAAGGAAACGTTAACCGTGCCATCCCGACTCGCTCCCTGTAGGCCGTCTCGGCGCCAACCATGACAAATCGCGATCGCTAAAGCATCGGCAGCATCGGCAGGCCGTACCACTTTTTCCATCCGCAAAATCCGTTGCACCATATGTTGCACTTGCGCTTTATCAGCTACCCCCGAGCCAGTAACTGCGGCTTTGACTTCCGAGGGGGTGTGGATCGCTAGCGGTAGTTTGTGGGCGGCGGCTTCGCTCATAGCTATCCCCATCACCCACATGGTGGAGGTAACTGATTGCACATTGTCTTGCGCAAATACCCGCTCAATCGACATGACTTCCGGCTGATGCTGCTCAATAGCTGCCGCAATCCGGCGACGAATCTTATCTAGGCGGAAATGGGAAGCCATATTTTGCGGAGACCGGGCGACCTCGACATGCACCAGTTGGGCGCGCCGCTGCGAATCCATATCAATGATCCCGATCCCGCAGCGAGTAAGACCGGGGTCAATCCCGATGATCCGCAAAGATGCTGCCTATTCTTCTTCCTCGTATTGGGATTGTACCTCGGGGCTTACCGAGAGATTAGTGAATACGTCTTGGACGTCATCGCTGTCTTCTAGGGCATCGATAAGCCGCATAACTTGGCGATATTTCGCCAGATCCAGCTCTGCTTGCGTAGTGGCTTTCCACTGGGTTTCTGCCGAGTCGTAGTCAATACCCGCCTCTTGCAGACCCTTACGCACCTCAACCAGATTTGTGGGATCACAAACGATCGTGAAAGCTTCCGCGCCTTCCTCGACCTCTTCGGCGCCTGCATCTAGAACCGCCATCAAAATGGTGTCCTCATCCACGCCCTCGGCTTTGGCGACTTCAATAGCACCAATCCGGTTAAATAGGTAGGAAACTGAGCCCGGATCAGCCAAGCTACCGCCGTTCTTACTGAAGGCAGTACGCACATCGGCGGCAGCGCGGTTCTTATTATCGGTAAGGCACTCTACCAGCATTGCTACCCCGCCAGGTCCATAACCTTCATAGGAGATGGTTTGCCAGTCCGCTCCGCCTGCTTCTGCACCAGAGCCGCGGTTAACTGCCCGTTTGATGTTATCGGCCGGCACCGAGTTCTTTTTCGCCTTTTGGATCGCATCAAATAAGGTGGGGTTTCCCGCCGGATCTCCGCCGCCAGTACGGGCTGCTACCTCAATATTCTTAATCAACCGGGCAAATAGTTTGCCCCGTTTAGCGTCGATTGCCGCTTTCTTATGCTTGGTGGTAGCCCACTTTGAGTGACCCGACATTCGCTCTCCTTAAGTTCCTCTCGCGCAATTAAATTTCGAAATACCAAGCCTGATTTTAGCGCTTTTGCACCCTAACCGTCTAAACAGGCTTAATCATAGACGGTCTCTAGGTGGCCATCCCACCCGCTTAGCCAGCGCTGCGCCAAGTCAGGCAGACAATTGGGGTAGATAGTTTCTCGCTGCGCCAAGTGCGTCAGTTCATCCAGCCGAATCCAGCGAACCGCCTCTAAAAGCTGTTTTTCCGAGGACGTCCAATCCGCGGTAACAATCTGGGGAACTTCCTCGTTCAAACGCACTAAGTAAAAATGTTCTGCCTGGATAGCCCAGAGTTTGCGAAATTTTAATAGGGATTCGCGATAGAGAACCGGCCCTTGTAGTTGCTCAGGCGCCAGCTCTAACCCGGTTTCCTCTTTGAGTTCTCGCAGGGCAGCCTGTGCGCGGGTTTCTCCGTCCTCAATGCCACCTCCGGGGGTGAACCACCAGCGATGAGTAGGGTCAGAAAAATCGTGGCCACTGATTAAGAGGAGGCGCTCTAACGAGTCAATAACCACTACCCGGGCAGCGTGGCGACCTGGGTAACCATCGGCATCGACCAGCCAGTCTGAGCCGAGTGGATTTTCTCCGTTAAGCGGGAAAGGATTCGGGAGGGGACGCGGCAGATGAAAACCGGAGTTCACTCTAGGCTCGCCCCATCCGGTAGGCTCCGACCGCGGTACAGGCAGCAGCAAAATGCCGGCGAGACGCCAGTAACTTCTTCACGGTTTCCTCATTCTCTTTTTTGATTCCCTCAGACAGGCCGCGGTGAGAGGCGGCTACATAGTTCAAGGCCAAGACGGTAGCCGCCTGTTGGAATTCGGACAATGCGCGGCGAGCAGCAGGCGAGATAGTACGCGCTGACCTGCGAGCCCGGCGCCTGCCAGAAAGTGAACAGAGCATTTGGGTTTCACGAACATCGATCCAACCAGCAGCAATATATGCCTGGAGACCATTTTCGATGGCATTACGTTGGCGCACCGACACCACCAAGTTAATTATTAGCCAAGTGATGAACATCGGCCCCCAGAAAAACACATAGGAAACCACAAACAGCAGCGCCGAATAGGTAGCTAATCCGTTCCAGGCAGCGTGCAGGCAGATAGCAGAAACCAGACCAGAAGCAGGCAGAATGAAACGCATTTTTGGCGAGGCAATTCGGGTAAGCGCCATTCCCACAGCCAGACCAAAAATCGAAGTGTAAACGGTGTGACCAAAAGGTCCCAGCATTGCCCGCATAAAGAAAACTACCGGGAGTTGTTCGTAAAACCGCGCAAAGTAAAGCACATTTTCGGTGAAAGCAAAGCCAGCGGCCAGAATCCCGGCAATCACCACCCCATCGAGAGGACTTTTCACTGAGCGCCGCCTGGCCAACATAATGATTACTACCCCGAGACCTTTTAGTGACTCTTCAACTATGGGAGCCACAATCGTGGCCAGCAGTCCAAAAGATTGAAAAGGAGTAGGACCAACATCTACTGATTGCAGGGCTTTCCCAGACAAAGTGTTAAGCCCCAACGCACATACGGAGGCGATCCCTGCCCCCCAAAGGAATGCGATTACTAGTAACCACCACGGTTTTGGCGCCCAGCGATCTAGCCACACCATCACAATTACCACGATCGCCATCGGCAACAAGGCGGCAAATACCGCCCCAATAGTGGTGGTTATGGATTCTTCCGAAGAAATAAAAAGTGCCAGATAGGTAAGTCCGCCCCCGGCAGCCAGCAAACACAGCAATTCTAACCAGGGAAAAGAGCGCAGGCGCGAACGTCTGTTGGCTTTTTCCGCTCCGGGATCAACCAGTAGGGGCTGAGCAGATACCCGCTGAGAAACAGCAGGATGAGGAATCAGCGGATCCGCAGGCAAACTGAGAGCATCAAAACTGTAACTGGCAACGAGCTGTTCGGTTACCGGAGGATAGTTGGTGCCCATTTCCGCTATAACGGGGGAATCCAGCAGATATTCGGGATTCGATTGGCTCACCTGTTCCTCCTTTCTGGGGCTAACCCTAGTCTAACCTGGCAGATTAGTTTTTCTCTTCTTAGTACTGACAAAATTTACTAGCGGGCGCGCTCGCGGTCTTCATGCTTATCCTCCCGGCAGCGTTCATAGACCGCTAAAACTTGGTCAGTTACCATTGACCAGTCATAACGGCGCGCCCCTTGATGTCCACAACTTGCTAGCCGGGCGGCTGCTTGCCGATTTTCACACACTGCCAGCAACTTTTCAGCCAGCGAATTTGGGTCCTCGGAAGTAAAAATCTCACCAAGTCTGCCCTGCTGAAGTACCGCAGAAAAAGCGGGAATCGAGGAAGCAACAACCAGACAATTAGCTGCCATCGCTTCTACCAGTACAATCCCGAAGGATTCTCCCCCGGTTTGCGGAGCAATATAGGCGGTAGCAGATTTAAAAAGCGACTTTTTTTCTTCCTCACTAAGCGCACCCAAAAATTCCACGCTTATCCCAAAAGGCTCGAGAGCAGCACGTGCCCGACTAGCCGTGCCTGGACCGGCAATTAAAAAGCGAGCAGCAGGGTATTTCTCTAGCACCTTCGGAATCGCATCTACCAGGATCGACAGCCCTTTTCGGGGTTCATCCAGGCGCCCTAAGAAACAAAATACTGGTGATTCTTCGCTTTGTTGCCACTTGGGGCTGGGACTTGCCCCAGCGAACGCCTGGAAATCTACCCCATTGGGAATCACCGTGGCATCCCCATCTTGATAGCGTTGCAAAGTACGCCTTGCTTCCTCCGACACCGCGATTTGCGCACTGAGCTTCTCTTTTACCGATTGCACCACCGGTTTACCCAGGGTATAGAGCAGTGATCTTTCCAGGGCAGCATGGAAGGTACCCACTATCGGGCAGCTCGCATGTTGCAGCGCAATTAGAGATACCGAGGGCGTGGCTGGTTCGTGCACATGCAAAATATCAAAATAGTTGCTGGTCACCCATTGACGCGTGCGAGCCGCCACCCGTGGCCCAAACGCCAGGCGGGCAATAGAACCGTTATAGGGAATCGCGAAAGTTTTTCCGGCATTTATGAATCCGCTCTCGCTATAATCGGTTTCTACCGGGGCAAATACCGAAACTTCATGTCCGCGTTTGCGCAACTCCTGCGCCTGGTCGCGCACATGAAACTGTACTCCCCCCGGCACGTCATAAGCATAGGGACAAACGATTCCTATTTTCATAGCTGCGTCTCCTGCTTTGCGCGTTCGCGAGCTCGCGCTAAACGCTCCGGATCGAGATCAGGTACAAACAATTTTTGTAGCATGAACCAAGACTCGGGGGATTCCCTAATCATTTCCCCAACCCGGCTAGCCCAAACCTTAGTCATATTTTCTACTCTATCTGGCTTTATTGGCCCGGAAATGTTTATCACTATTCCCCAGCGGGAACCGGCTGCTCCGGAGCGGGCGCGCCCTAACTTTTCCAAAGCGATATGTCCACAGTAAAGCGGGGCGTTAATCTTGGTGGCGAGAGCTGCTGGCCCCGCTGCGACCAGAGCTTTGGTTTTCCCGATAGTAACTTCGATGCCGCGACCGGTAATATCGCGGTCAGCGAGCAGCGGAATCAGGTAGTTTTTTTCGCCGGCAGCCGCCACTAGCCTAGGGAAAGGCTTCTCGCCCTTTTCCACCGCAATTATCCGCATATTAGCCTGCTGGCGTACTCGGGTAAAGGCCTGAAATAGTGCTTCCGGTTTTACTTTCTCTGCCACCGTCAGTACCGGGATTACTTCTTTACTTGCAAAGTAACCTGCTAAATCCCAGTTTCCCGAATGGGTAAGCGCTAAGCAAACACTGCCGCGGGCGCAGTCTTCCAGTAATGCTTCCCGGTCCCCGCCGATCCGCACGCGCGCCAGCACCTGGGAGTTAGAAAAACCCCCCAATAAAGCGGTTTCGGAAAAAAGCCGCATATAGCCTTTTAGCCCCTGGCGCACAGTTTCTTCGATTTTCTTGTCGGCGATCCCCAAATGCACCAAGTTTTTCCGATATTGCTGAGCGCCCGAAGTATTTATCCGGTAGAGCACTTCCCCGATTAAATTCCCAATCCCCTGGGCGAGAGGCAGCGGCACCTGCGACAGCAGTTTTAAGCCTGAACGCGCAAGTAGCTCACTAGAAAAAATACCAGTTTTCACTTACTTAAGGTGCTTTCTGACGTAAAAGATTCTTTGCCCCACGGTTATGAAACTAGCGATAGCTACCCAGGAAAGAGCAACCGGAAAACAGACCAAGGGAGCCCCCAGATCAGTGATACCTGCCCCTACAAGGGCGACTACCAGGCGATCCGTGCGCTCCCCGATCCCCACTTTGGCGACCACCCCGAGGGATTCACCGCGAGCCCGCACATAGGGCACCATTCCTGCACCCACCAGGGCGCAAATCCCGGCGATTATAGTGCCGGTGCGGATTCCTCCCGGAGCCATTCCGCTAATCGCCCAATAAAGCAGGGAACCAAAAATAGCACCGTCAGCTAGGCGATCTAAAGAGGAATCAAGGAACGCCCCAAACTCACTGGTTTGCTTGGTGAGGCGCGCGAGCACCCCATCAAGGGAATCCGCAAAAGCGGTTATCCCAATCAAGATTCCCCCTAGGGCTAAATAACCACGTGCCAGCAGCCCTATTGCTAAGCCCATATTGATTACGGTACCGACCACAGTCACCATATTGGGGGTTACCCCCACTTTGGCTAAGAGCTTCGCGGGGGAAGTAAAAATAGCGCGGGCGAGACCTCTTCCATGGTTTCCAAGCATTAAAACCCCTTGTCTACTCCTGCCAGCCCTTGGCTAATTGCTCGCGTGCCTGTCCCAACAGCTGGGGCACTGCTTTAGTACGAGCAATCAGAGGGAAGAAATTAGCGTCCCCTGCCCAGCGAGGAACAATATGTTGATGCAGGTGTCCGGCGATTCCGGCTCCGGCAACTTCGCCTTGATTCATCCCCAGGTTAAATCCCGCCGGGTTCGCCACCTTGTTCAAGGTTCTAATCGCCCTCGCAGTTACTTCCCCAAATTCGGCGCGCTCATCCTGATCAAGCTCGATATATTCCGAGATATGCCGGTAGGGACAGATCAACATATGTCCCGAGTTATAGGGGAACAGGTTCATGAGGGCAAAAACCTTTTCGCCTCGGTACACGATGAGGGCGTCCTCGTCACTGCGTGCAGGGGCGGCGCAAAACGGGCAGTCTTCGCTCTTCTTAGTCTGCGGGCGCTCTTCACCCGAAATATATACCTGACGGTGGGGAGTCCACAGGCGTTGGAAAGCATCGGGAACACCCCCGAAAGCGCGCGAATCTTCAGATGGCAGCGAAGTCGAATCCGGTAACGTCATCTGCTATTTCCGTTCTGCGATCGCAGAAACAATCTTGGCAATAGCCTGCTGGATCGGCACCGCATTTTCCTGACTGCCATCCCGGTAACGGAAAGAAACCGCCCCGGCCTCGGCGTCCTCGCCCCCCGCAATCAAAGTAAAGGGGATTTTATCTTTAGAGGCGTTACGGATTTTCTTACCAAAACGGTCATCGGAGGTATCAACCTCTACCCGAACTCCCTGTTTGCGCAGCTGGTCAGCAACCTCAAATAGGTACTCATTAAAGGCTTCGGCTACCGGTACGCAGCGTACCTGTACCGGAGAGAGCCAAGCCGGGAAAGCACCTGCATAGTGTTCTAGCAGCACCCCGAAGAAACGTTCGATGGAGCCAAACAGGGCGCGGTGAATCATAACGGGACGCTGGCGAGAACCATCGGCAGCCGTGTAAGTAAGGTCGAAACGTTCCGGCAGGTTAAAGTCCAATTGAATAGTTGACATTTGCCAGGTACGCCCGATCGCGTCTTTGGCCTGTACCGAGATTTTTGGCCCGTAGAAGGCAGCCCCACCCGGATCGGGCACCAGTTTCAGTCCCGAAGCGGTCGCTACCTCTTCCAAGGTGCGGGTAGCTTCTTCCCAAGTATCATCGTCGCCTACAAACTTAGCGGGATTCTTGGTGGACAGTTCTAGATAGAAATCCTCTAGCCCGAAATCTTTCAGCAAATCAAGAACGAAAGTCAGCAGACTGGCCAGCTCGTCACGCATCTGCTCGCGAGTGCAGTAAATGTGGGAATCATCTTGCGTGAATCCGCGCGCGCGGGTTAATCCATGCACTACCCCAGATTTTTCGTAGCGGTACACGGTACCGAACTCGAAAAGACGCAGCGGCAGTTCGCGGTAAGAACGCCCCTTAGAAGCAAAGATCAGGTTATGCATGGGACAGTTCATGGGTTTGAGGTAGTAGTCTTGCCCCTGTTTGGTGATGTTCCCTGCCTGGTCGCGTTCTTCGTCCAGGTGCATCGGCGGATACATACCATCGGCGTACCAATCTAGGTGACCAGAGGTTTTGAACAGGTCAGCCTTGGTGATGTGGGGACTATAAACAAAGGAATATCCGGATTCGATATGCCGCTTGCGGGAGTATTCTTCCATTTCATTGCGGATAATCGCGCCTTTGGGGTGGAATACCGGCAGGCCGGAACCAATCTCGTCCGGGAAGGAGAATAGGTCAAGTTCACGTCCCAGTTTGCGGTGGTCGCGCCGCTCGGCTTCCTCCAGACGAGTTTTATAGGCGACGAGATCCTCTTTGCTAGCCCAGGCGGTACCGTAGATGCGCTGCAGGTGATCATTGGCTTGATCGCCTTTCCAATAGGCCGCGGAGGATTTCATCAGCGCGAAGCCGTTACCGATATAGCGGGTATTAGGCACATGCGGGCCGCGGCACAGATCTTTCCAGGCGCACTGTCCGGAGCGGTCAACATTGTCATAAATGGTTAGGGTTCCAGCTCCTACCTCTACACTGGCACCTTCCGCCTGGTCAGCGCCGTGACCTTTGGATTCAATTAGTTCCAATTTGTAGGGTTGATCTGCCAGTTCCTGGCGAGCCTCATCGTCGCTTACTTCCCGCCGCACAAAACGCTGCCCGCTTTTAACGATTTTCTTCATCCGTTTTTCCAGGTCTTTTAGCAGCTCGGGGGTTACCGGATCGATATTGCCGAAATCGTAGTAAAAACCGTCAGTGATGTAGGGGCCTACTCCCAGGTTGGCATCGGGGTAAATCTGTTGCACTGCTTGGGCGAGGACGTGGGTAGCAGAGTGGCGAATAATTTCCAGTCCCGCTTCACTATCAGCGGTAATCGGTTCTACCTGGGCGTCCTCGGGGAGAGTACGCGCCAGATCCCAGGGCTGCCCATTTACTTTCATGGCCACGATAGTGCGGTCTTTGCCCCACAGATCTAGGCCGGTGCAAGTGGCAGCTACCTCTTGGTTTTCTCCTGCAATCTGGACGTTGATTAGTCCTGCTGCCTGTGCTGCCACGTTCGATCCTCCTAGTTACGGATAAGTAATTACCTGGCTATTCTACCTATGAGCCCATTGCGATTAAAATGTAGTGGTTGCTACTTACCCTACTAGCGGAGGGCAGTTTCACGCTCGTTGGACGTTATGCGCCTAGCCCGACTGGCGCTTTGCATTTGGGGAATCTACGTACCGCCCTGATCGGGTGGGCGCTCGCTCGGCAAAGCGGCGGACGTTTCGTGCTACGTTTTGAGGATTTAGATGCCCGCTCCCGGGAGCCTTTCCGCGACCTGCAACTGGCAGATTTAGCGGCTCTCGGGATTAATTGGGACGGGGATCCTTTGGTGCAGTCTAACTGCCGCAGCCGTTACGAGGAGGCGTTTGCGCGGTTAGAAGCAGCAGGGCTGGTTTATGAGTGTTATTGTTCGCGCCGGGAGTTATCGCAAATTGCTTCTGCTCCGCATACTCCGCCGGGGGCATATCCGGGATTTTGCCGTGATCTCACCACCGGTGAGCGCGCCCGGAAGCGGGAAGAATTAGCAGCGAAAGGACGCGGCCCGGCATTTCGCCTGCGTACTAGTAAGCAATCTTTAACCTTTACGGACGCGGTTTACGGGCAGCAAACCGGGCTAGTAGATGATTTTGTGCTGCGCCGCTCGGATGGAGTGTTTTCTTATAACTTTGTTTGCGTGGTTGATGACGCCTTTCAAGAGGTAACCCAGGTGTGCCGCGGCAGGGACCTACTCTCCTCAGTTGCCCGGCAAAACTACCTACACCAGCTATTAGGATCCACTCCGCCCACTTGGGTGCACGTCCCCTTGGTGCTGAATGACAACGGCCAGCGCCTGGCCAAACGCGATGGAGCCGTCACTTTGGAACAGCTGCGTGAGTGCGGGATAGAAAGCGCACAGGTGATCTCGATGTTCGCGACTTCCCTGGGTTTCCCGCCGGCAAAAACTGCCGAGGAATTTCTTGCCCAATTCGACTTGGGCAAAATGAATCGCGAGGATTGGCGTTTTACCCCGCCTGTCCCGCTGAGTGCACAACCTTAGCTACGCAAAATAGCAGACAGTTATTACCCTGCCTACTATTACCCCCAGTGCGAACGCAGCGGCTGCCCTCCATAAAAATCACCGAGGACGCGCTGTTTATAGGCGGGATACTCGTCCTCAATAATGGATTGCCTAATCCCCCGCACCAGCTGCACGGTGAAGTATTCGTTGTGGATAGTGGCCAGGGTAAAGCCCAACATTTCTTTGGCTTTAAACAGGTGATGCAGGTAGGCAATGGAATAATTCTGGCAGGTGTAACAGTTACAACCCGCCACTGGAGCCTGAAAATCGCGTTTAAATTCGGAGCGGGTCAGATTAAAGCGTCCATAGCGTCCGTAAAGACCACCGTTACGTCCTATCCGGGAGGGATTTACACAATCAAAGGTGTCTGCCCCGGCCTCTACCCCGGCAAAAATATCGTCCGGTTCACTCAGTCCTAGCAGGTGACGGGGTTTTTCTTCCGGCAGTTCTTCGCAAACCCAATCCACTATGGTGGCCAGATTTTCTTTCTCTAAGGCTCCGCCGATTCCAAAACCATCGAAGCTGCGTCCTGCCACTTCCATTGCCGACAAGTCACGGGCAGCTTTGCGGCGCAAATCTTCATATTGCGCCCCTTGGATAACCCCATACAACATTTGATAGGGCTTATCGGCGCGCTCCACGGTAAGGCGCTCATGTTCGGCTAGGCAGCGCTCGGCCCAGCGTCGAGTACGCTCCAGGGATTCCACCTGGTATTCGCGGGAATTCAGCAAGGTAGTGAGCTCATCAAAGGCCATCATAATATCGGCGCCCAGATGGTGCTGGATCTGCATAGAGACTTCGGGTGTAAACCGATGCCGAGAACCATCTAGATGCGACCGGAAGGTTACCCCTTCCTCATCTACATGCGCGTGGCGCTCTTTTTTCTCTGCCACCGTGTGGTCAGCCCTCCCTGAACCGGTGAACTCTCCAGAGAGCACTTTCTTATATCCCGACCCTAGCGAGAGTACCTGGAATCCGCCCGAGTCGGTAAAAGTAGGCCCTCCCCAGTTCATAAAGTGAGCGAGCCCGCCTGCCTGGTCAATAACTTCTGGCCCGGGCTGCAGGTAGAGATGGTAGGCGTTAGAGAGGATCGCCGCTGCCTCTAGCTGTTTCATAGTCTCGGGCAGCACCGTTTTCACCGTGGCTTTGGTTCCCACCGGGATGAAGGCAGGGGTGGGAATATCTCCATGCGGGGTATGGATAATGCCCGCGCGTCCCCGCCTGCCGGGTAGCTCTGCTACTTTAGTGAAGGTCAAGGCCGTATCCCTCATGCTTCTTTACCCGGGAAATAACCAGGTAAGTGAAAGGTAGGCACAGGATTTCTACCGCGCATTTATAGAGGTAACCGCCGAGGAAAATATAGATCAGCAACTGGGAGAAACTCATGATTCCCCCAAACGCGATGGTGCAAAAAACTATGGAATCGACCAGTTCGCCTGCCAAGGTGGAGGTCACTAGCCGCACCCACATATTGTTCTCGCCCCACCGCTCTTTGATTTTCACCAGCACATAAGCATTGAGCCAGTTTCCCAGCACGTATCCGGCCATAGAAGCGATTACAATCCGGGGTACAAACCCCAGCACACTCTGGAAGGCTTCGTTATTTTGATAAGAGGCTTCCGGTGGGAGCATTCCCACTACCCAAAAGGTCAGAGACGCCATTACGGAAATCACGAAGCCCATCAGGATGGCGCGTTTTGCGGCGCGCAGTCCCCAGACTTCGCTGATTACGTCCCCGAGGACGTAGGTGAGGGGGAAAGTAATGGCTCCCCCATCGAAAACTATCGGTCCGATTTGAATCGCTTTTGTGGCGCAAATATTGGCGATTAGCAGGAACGCCACAAAGAAAATAACACAAATATCGAAAAGGCCGCGCGGGCTGCGGGCAAAAGTTGCGGCGCCGCGGACTAGCGAAGAGGTTTCTTGGTCGAGGGCTGGGGACTTTGAAGGAACAGATTTTTCTAAAGTTGTCACCCGCCTAATCTAGCAGTCCCCCCGGGGTACTCGTCCAGTTAGCCGGAGAGTATTATCAGTTACTTTTTCGGCGGTGCGGTTACTTGTTCCGGCGTGGGCAAGGGTTTTTCCGCCTGCCCATACCTAGTACCAAGGGAACCAAAGACTATTTGCCACCTTGCGCAGATACCAAGAGGCGCGGGCAGAGGTTTTATCCGAGTCGGCTAGGCGGGCGTAAAACTCGAAAAATGCCGTGGCTTTTTCGAGTTTTTGGGCAGGAGGAAAAACCTCTGCCCGCGCCAACACCAGATGCCTCAGAAATCTTCCGGCTTTTATAGAGGGATTCTACGCGCTGTCGCCATTGGCCAGGCGCCGCAGCTCCGGCCATAACTCCGAGGCGATAGTGCGTCGCAAATCTTCGCGGGTAGTGTCATTTACCAGCTCAAAGTTGGCAATCGCGCGGCGCTGTTCCTCACTGGCTTGCGCCGCGATTCGGGCATCTACTTGTGCCGGCTCTAATCCCGAGCGCTGAAGCAGGCGCTGGTAACGCTGCTCTAGGGGCGCAGTCACTGCCACGATCACGTCAAAAGCCCGCGCATTAGGATTCTCGGCTAGCAAAGGAATGTCATAAATGCCGATATCTCCCGGAGTGAGGGAGGCGAAGAAGCGATCGGAAAGGAACGCAATATAGGGGTGAGTTATTGATTCCAGGAGGCGGCGGGCATCGGGATTATTAAACACGATCGCGGCGAGGGCGCTGCGGTCAACGCCAGTTTCCCACTCGGGATGATCAAAAGCGCGGGCAATATCAGGCGCTAAATCTACTAGAGCCTCCCCTGCCAGTTCATCGGCGCTGCAAGTTTTAGCCCCTAGAGCCTTTAAGGTGTGTACCGCCGTGGATTTACCGGATCCGATCCCGCCGGTTACCGCTACCGAAAGAGCGTTTGTAGGCGAGGCCGCCGTCCAACGTGCTCCCCGATCCGGGTTACGGTAAATCAATAGTTCACTCACCCTGCCAGCCTACCGAGCAGGCCGGCTTCCTCCCAAGTGGAAACAATCTGTCCGCAAGCGGGCAATGCCTATTGAAAGACATTAGCGCCTAGTTCGAGGCGGTAAGCTGTGTTATTTTGACCAGCCGAGTACGTAGTTTTCTTTGGATTCATCAAGCGCATACCACAAGATATTTCCTTGAGGATCTTTCCATACTGGGAACCAGTAAATGACGTTCTTAAACTTTTTCGGAGAAACCGCCAGGGAGGCATCAGCTCCGCGGAAGGGCAATATATCCGGGACGTTGTTCACCTCTTCGTCTTCCTCCATGATCTCAATGCAGGCTTCAGACGGTACCACTGCGGTAGCGGTGCCCTCTACCACTCGCACCAAATTGTCTTTAACCACCCGATATTCTGTTTCTTCAGTGCGAGAAGCTTGGGTTAACTGTTCCATGCTTTTGCCTCCGCCAACAGCATCAAACCAGCCGGTGTCACTGTATAGATACTTAACTCTTATTCCCAGACCTTCCGCCGCAGATAGATCCACTGCGAATGGGATTTCTGAATCGTATCCGGCACCGCAATAGGGTCCGATAGTCGGAGAAATTAGTGGAGAATCCATCAACTTAGGCTTCTGGCGTTCAGGATCCCAAATCCACACCAATATCCGTTCGAGTCGTCCTTGGAAAGTTCGTTCGCCCTCATCTCTTTCTGGTATCTCTCCTCCAACAGTTTGTAGATAGAGAACCTGGGCGAAATCTAGGTAGCCATCACCATTGATATCGGCATAGACCTTATCGTTTTGTCGGATGCCAACGGCTATACCAATCTCCCGACTTGGGTCTGGAGAAGACCTGAACCTGCCATTACTAAGTTTGCGCGGTTCACCAGTAGCGTCAGTTATATCAATGTTATTGAAATCAACTTTCTTAATCGCATCCCAGCCAGTAGCTTTTTCCCTGCCCGGATCTGGCGCGCCGGGTACGTCAAATCTTTGGTAACTGATCTTGCCCTGCTTATCGGCTATTCGGGTTGCCCAAATGGATTGACTATTGGCGGCTAGCGCCGTCCCATCTTTGAGCGCAGTTTTCCAGATAGTCTTCCCTTTTTGCAGATAACTAACCGTTTTGGCGCCTTTAGCGGTCGGCTCAGCGCAGACCATAACCTGAGTGTCTTGGTAGATTACCTCCCCCGCGCACTCACCAAGTTTCGGCCCAGCAGCCGAGGCCGGGTTCTCCTTCTCTCCCAGGGCACCTTTGCAAACTATCTGTCCCCCGAATGCCTCATAGGGTTGTGCGAGACCGTTATCGCAGGCGGGCAAACTAAATGGTTCCCCTCTCGCTTTCCCATCCCCAGATAGTGGCTGAGCACTAGCCCCTTCGCTAGTAATAAAAACTAGCCAGATATCCAGGCTGTCTTTAACCATTACAGCCGGACTGGATTCAGTAGCTATATAGGGCGTGAAAGAGTCACTGTTGATCTGCTTATGTACTTCAATCACAGTGGAAACAGTGGGGGCTTTTTCTTTGGCTACTCCCGCACCTAGCTTGCCGCTGCTATCGGAAAGAACAAACACGTAGACAGTCAACGCCAAATCTACCAGTACCAAGGTAACTAGCACCGCCAGGAGACGCAGCACCAAACTACCTTTACTACGAGCGCTAGTGGAAGCTGGGGAAGCTAACATCGTTATCTACCTACCTGGAACTCGATACTCACCACAGCCCTATGAGGCTGGCGTCAAGCGGTTGACCCGCGTTCGTGATGGGGAAAACCGGCAGTGAAGCCACCGCAGGCGACGCCAAAATCTCCGGTTTTATCAGTACCAACAGCAAGAACCCCAGATAGGCAGTCGCGATAACAATCCCGATGATTAACAGCGCAACCGGTAATCTCTTCGCGGCCGAATCACTGCCTGCCGGCAAGTGGGCGTTAACAGAGCCCGCCGGATTAGAGACATATCCCGCTACCTGGGGCTGATACCCCGCAGGAAATGCTGCCGGTACTGGCGCAGGAGGGGCTGCCGACTGCGGATAGGATGCGCCCCCGCCCGGGTAGGGCTGGGAATAAGGATAGGGGGCAGGCGCTGGCGGCTGCCCAGCGGGAAGTATCGTGCCGGGAGAGCCATAAGGGGTGGGTTGCTGGACACCTGGCTGAAAGGAGCTAGTTGTATTGTCTGTATTATCGCTGCCCGGCATTTGCTTCATAGCTTCACGCTACCAGGCATTAGCCCCCGGAAAACGCCAGATAAAAAAATCAAAGGACTTATCCACGTTTCAAGGCTCTGCCTTTAAAAATAAAACAGGGTGGGCAGAAGCATTTCTGCTTCTGCCCACCCTGAAAGTTAAGCGTCACAGTTCTTCAGGAGAACTGCGATTAACTGTTTATTCGCCAGTTAGCTTCTCGCGGAGAGCTGCTAGGGCTTCATCGGAAGCCAAAGTACCGGCCGAGTCTTCACTCTCGGTGGAGTAGCTAGCGTTCTCTGCGGGATCCGGACGGGTAGCGGCGGCCTCGGTGTCGGCTTCCAGAGCCTTAGCCACCTGTTCCTTGTGTGCCTTCCAACGGGCTTCTGCCTGGGCGTATTCTTCTTCCCAAGCTTCCCGCTGTGCCTCGTAGCCTTCCATCCATTCATTGGTTTCCGGATCGAAGCCTTCGGGGTACTTGTAGTTGCCCTCTTCGTCGTATTCGGCGGTCATGCCATACAGCGAAGGATCAAACTCGGTAGTGTTGGGGTCAACGCCCTCGTTCGCCTGCTTAAGCGAAAGCGAAATCCGGCGACGATCCAAATCAATATCGATAACTTTAACGAATACTTCTTCGCCAACTTTAACGACCTGCTCCGGCACCTCTACGTGACGCTGTGCCAGCTCAGAGATATGCACCAAGCCTTCGATTCCGTCCTCGACGCGAACGAACGCGCCGAAGGGAACCAGTTTGGTTACCTTGCCCGGTACCACTTGGCCGATAGCGTGGGTACGAGCGAAGGTCTGCCAAGGATCTTCCTGGGTGGCCTTCAGGGACAGCGAAACCCGTTCGCGATCCATATCCACATCCAGTACCTCGACCGAAACTTCCTGTCCAACTTCGACAACCTCGGAGGGGTGATCGATATGCTTCCAGGACAGTTCGGATACGTGCACCAGGCCGTCTACTCCGCCCAGGTCCACGAAGGCACCAAAGTTGACGATGGAGGAAACCACGCCGGAACGGATTTGTCCCTTTTGTAAGGTATCCAGGAACTGGGTGCGTACCTCCGCCTGGGTTTGCTCCAACCAGGCACGACGGGAAAGCACCACGTTATTGCGGTTCTCATCCAGTTCAATAATCTTGGCTTCGAGCTCCCGACCGATATAGGGAGCGAGGTCACGTACCCGGCGCATCTCTACCAGAGAAGCAGGCAAGAAACCACGCAGACCGATATCCAAAATCAGACCGCCCTTGACCACCTCGATCACGGTACCGGTGACTACGCCATCGGCTTCCTTGACCTTCTGGACGTCGCCCCAGGCACGCTCGTATTGGGCACGCTTCTTCGAAAGTAGTAAGCGTCCCTCCTTATCTTCCTTTTGCAATACCAGGGCTTCAATTTCGTCGCCCACCTGGACAACGTCTTCGGGACTCACATCATGTTTGATGGATAGCTCGCGGGAGAGGATAACGCCCTCGGTTTTATAACCAATATCGAGGAGGACTTCATCGCGGTCGACCCGCACGACAGTACCGGTAACGATGTCGCCATCGCCAAAGTACTTAATAGTTTTATCGATTGCAGCAAGTAGTTCTTCTTGTGAACCGATATCGTTTACGGCAACTTGATCCAGCTGCTCAGTAGAGGTGGTCATAGAGATAATTTCTCCAAAACGGACTTAATAGACAATATGGACAATTTGGTTCCCCGTAAGAGAAACCTTGTCGAGCCTATCAGCAAAAACCCGTCCAGCTCCAGCCGAAAGACCGCTTACGAAGGCTATTTTGGCAAAATGTAGGCGATAACACAGTGTCACCAGGCCGCGAGCAAGGTGAAAGCTTGCGGGTTTTGTTCACCGCTGCCGCTGAAAAGATCTAGTTAATGGGCGGCGCTCCGCCAGTTTTTGCCTACCCCGATGCCGACTACCAGAGGTACGGACAGCTCCGCAGCATGCCCCATCGCTTCTTCCACGAGGGCGCGCAGCTCCGTCTCCTCCCCTGGCGCAACTTCCAGGATTAATTCGTCATGAATCTGCAGTAACACCCGCGAGGAGAGTTTTTGGGCTTTCAGTTCCTGATCTACCCGGATCATGGCCTGCTTCATCAAATCTGCAGCCGTTCCCTGGATAGGAGCGTTGAGGGCAGCCCGCTCCGCCATGCGCCGCAAAGTGTGATTGGAACTTCTAAGATCGGGCAGTTGCCGGCGCCGTCCCTGCATAGTTTCGGTATAGCCGCGTTTGCGTGCCTCCTCCACAATTTGCCGCAAATAGCTGCGTACTTTTCCAAAACGGGCGAAGTAACGCTCCATCAGTTTCTCTGCTTCCTTCTGGCCAATTCGCAGCTGATTGGCCAGACCATAAGCCGACAAGCCGTAAGCCAAACCATAGGAAGTGGCTTTTACCTTCGAACGCATCTGGTCATCGACTTGCTCGGACGGAATCCCAAAAATCATAGCGGCCATAGTGCGGTGTAAATCTTCACCGGTATTAATGGCGGCGATCAGATCTTGATCCCCCGACATATGCGCCATTACCCGCATCTCAATCTGGGAATAATCCACGCTCATCAAGTTTTCAAATCCGGATCCGCAAACGAAGGCTTCCCGGATACGTTGCCCAGTTTCCGAACGCACCGGGATATTTTGCAAATTCGGATCGGCAGAGGAAAGCCGGCCGGTAGCAGTCACAGTTTGCTTAAAGGTGGTGTGGATCCGCCCATCATCATGAACCGCCTTTTGTAGTCCTTCCACGATCTGCAAAAGTTTTATCGAGTCCCGGTGCGCCAGCAAATACTGCAAGAACGGATGCTGGGTTTTAGTAAACAGCCACTCCAGGGCGTCCGCATTCGTGGTATATCCGGTGCGAGTTTTTTTCGTTTTCGGCATCCCCAGCTGGTCAAATAAAACTTCTTGTAACTGTTTAGGGCTGGATAGATTCAGCTGCGGCCGATCTACTTCGCTTCTAGCCGCCTGCTTAGCGTCCTCGGTTTGCCGTCTTAAATCGGCCTCGAGATCCCCTAAAACCTGATCTGAGACTGCGATCCCGGTATCTTCCATCTGGGCAAGAATCTTAGCGACCGGCCGTTCCATCTCTAGCCACAAATGTTCGGCGCCTCCAGTAGCTAAGCGCCCTTGCTCGGCGCTGGCAATCTCGGGCAACGCCGCCGCAATCTGCGCCGTCTTCGTGTTAGAAACACCCGAAAAATCCAGTGCGGTCTGTCCGCTGGCTTCCTTTTCTTCCACCACCAAAGCCCGTCCCAAGAGCTTGCCGCTTAAAACCTCAATATCATAAGAGCGGGCAGAAGGATCCAGCAGGTAACCGGCAATTTCAATGTCCCAGCTAGGTAAACCGAGCGCGATTCCAGCTCCTTTGAGGGCGTGCCAGGCGCTCTTCCAGTTATGGAAAACACTGCCTTGCGGATTTTGCAGCCACTGGCGCAGCGCCGCTACGGTTTCTACGTCTCCTTCGATCAAGCTAATACTGGCAGCTTCATTTTCGCTGGCCAAAGTAACCTGGGTGGCCTCCCCGCTGCCGGGAGTGGTCACTCCCTCAACTACCACCCCTACTGAACCGGTCAGCTCCGTTATCCAGCCGGCCACTTTGTCCGGGGCAATAAGTTCAACTTCGGGGCGTTTTTCCGCAAGCTTTTCTCCGAGGGCGAATGCGGGAATACTAGCTAAAGCCTGACGAGTACCCTCCCCAATCTCCAATTTATCGAGCAGTTTTTCTAGCTTTGCCGCATCAGCTTTCCCAAAGGTGAGTTCTGAAACCTCAACCCCTAAATCCAGATCAGTCAGCAGCGCATTCAGTTTCCGGTTGCGTTTAACATCCTCTAGGTGGGCGCGCAGGTCTTCCCCGCGTTTTCCCCCAATATCGGCGGCGTGGGCGATTACTCCCGCTAAACCGTCATATTTATTAATCCAGGAAGCAGCGGTCTTCTCCCCCACTCCCGGAACCCCTGGAAGGTTATCGGCTTTTTCTCCCACCAAGGCGGCAATCTCGGGATAGCGGTGTGGTGGCACTCCATATTTTTCTGCAATCGCCTGAGGGGTCATCCGTTTGAGGTCGGTTATCGAGCGAGAAGGATAGAGCACTGTAACCTGCTCGTTTGATAACTGGAAGGTGTCGCGATCCCCGCTAGCGACCAGTACTCGAATCCCGGCGGCGCTGCCGCGGCTAGCTAGGGTAGCTAAAATATCGTCGGCCTCGATATTTTCTTGTTCTAAAGTGGTGACCCCCAGGTGAGCGAGCGCCTCTTTAATCAGGTCAACTTGTCCAGCAAACTCGGGCGGGGTGGGTTTCCGTCCGGCTTTGTATTCCGGGTATTGATCGGTGCGGAAAGAATGGCGAGAAACATCGAACGCTACTGCCAAATAGTCGGGTTGCTCGTCCTGCAGCATTTTTACTAGCATCCGCAAGAACCCGAACACTGCATTAGTGTATTGCCCCTCTTGGGTACGGAAATTTGCGGGATCGAGGGCGTAGAACGCGCGAAAAGCTGCGGAATGACCGTCAACTACTAGCAGGGTTTTCTTGTCAGCCATGTTTTCCTCCTATTAGCTATCCTAGAGGAAAGGCCTTACCCTCACAGCAGCCGACTATCGCTACTGTTCAAGCCGGTTTTACCCGATCTGTTCTACAACTGCTTCCGCAACTTCTCGCATAGTCAGGCGCCGATTCATGGAAGTAGTCTGGATCCACCGGAAGGCATCCGGTTCACTCATTTCCATGTTTTCCATCAGTAGACCTTTAGCCCGATCTACCACTTTGCGAGTCTCGAAACGATCCTGCAAGTCAGCTACTTCACCCTCCAAAGATTGAATCTCTGCATGCCGCGAAAGCGCGATTTCTATCGCAGGCAAAAGTTCGGCGGGAGTGAAAGGTTTAACGACATAGGCCATGGCACCAGCATCTCGCGCCCGTTCCACCAACTCTTTTTGCGAAAATGCGGTGAGCATCACTACTGCGCAAGAGATTTCCTTCATGATTTTTTCCGCAGCCGTGATTCCGTCCATTTTAGGCATCTTCACATCCATTACGCACAGGTCAGGATGATTTTCCAAGGCTGCCTGATAGGCGGCCTCTCCATCTCCGGCTTCGGCTACTACTTCGTAGCCGGCATCAGTGAGAGTTTCCACAATATCCAGGCGGATCAGGGTTTCATCCTCCGCTACCAGCACTTTAGGGGAGACAGTCTGATTATTCTTAGTATTAGATTTCGAAGTTGCCACGTGTCTATATTAGACTGAAACCCGTCGCGCTTAACAGCGTTACGAAAAAGCCTCGATGGCGGAATTGGTAGACGCAGCGGATTCAAAATCCGCCGTCCTTCACCGGACATGTGGGTTCGAGTCCCACTCGAGGTACTGATCAGGCCTTAAACCCAAGGTATCAGCGTTTTGACCGCGCGTTATTTACGCTGTTGTATTCCCGATTAGGCCGGGGTTGTTTAGCATTCTGCGGCGGATCCGCCCTAAAAATACCCGTTATGAAAATGCTCACTAAGACACAATCAACCCGGATAATAACTATTTTTCTAGGCATCCATCGGCGCGGAAGCACACTTGCCCCTACTGCCTGGCGCCGGCCGAACGCGCGGGGTTAGTTACGCTTGCGGCGTTCGCGCACCCGGACCGAGATCTGGATAGGGCTGCCGACAAAACCGTACTCGTCGCGCAGACGATTCTCGATAAAACGCCGATATGCCGGCTCTAAGAACCCGGTAGTAAAGAACACGAATCGGGGCGGAGCCGCAGAAACCTGAGTAGCGAACATGATCCGTGGTTGTTTTCCTCCTCTAACCGGGTGGGGATGTTCGGCAACTAAACGTCCCAGGAAAGTATTTAGTTCACTGGTAGTAATCCGGGTGTTCCAACCGGCAAGGGCCTGTGCCAAAGCGCCCTGGATCCGGTTAGTATGCCAGGCGGTTTTCGCAGAAAGGTTAATCCGCGGAGCCCAATCCACGTGAGACAGTTGCAATTCCCATTCACGTTCCAAGTCGTGACGGCGTTCCTCGTCCAGCAAGTCCCACTTATTATTTACCAAAACCAGAGCCCGACCTGCAGAGATGACTTCCTCAATTATCCTGATATCGGCGCTGGCCAAAGACTGGGAGGCATCGAGCAACACCATGGCCACATCGGCCTCCTCAATCGCGCTTTGGGTACGCAAAGAAGCATAAAAGTCAGCACCCCGGCTCTTGAGCATCCGGCGGCGAATCCCCGCGGTGTCTACGAAAGTCCAAGGAACCCCAGCGATCTCGATTACTTCATCGACCGGATCACGGGTAGTACCGGCCAGTTCGTTGACCACCACTCGCTGCTGCCCGGCGAGGGCGTTCAGTAGCGAAGATTTGCCCACATTCGGGCGCCCAATCAAAGCAACTCGTCCCGGACTGCCCTCCGGAAGCGCCCGCGAATACTGGGATTCTTCCGGCAGCATCGCAATAGCTTTATCCAACAAGTCACCACTGCCCCGCCCATGCAGGGCAGACAGTGGGAAGGGTTCGCCTAAACCCAGGGACCACAGCGCCGCCGCATCGGCCTCTATCCGCTCGGAATCAACCTTATTGGCTACTAAAATCACCGGTTTATTGCAGCGCTGCAAAATCCGAGCAATCTGCATATCGGTTTCAGTCGCACCCACCCCAGCATCGGTCACAAATAGCACCGCATCGGCAAGTTGGATAGAGGCTTCGGCTTGCGTCGCCACCATCTGATCCAAACCTTTGACGCCCAATTCCCAACCGCCAGTATCTAACAATTGGAAATCTTTGCCGGCCCACTGCGCCTGGTAACGTACCCGGTCACGGGTTACTCCCGGTTGGTCTTGTACTACCGCTGCGCGTCGCCCCAAAATTCGGTTAACCAGGGTGGATTTACCGACATTTGGGCGCCCGATAACCGCTAGTACCGGTAGTGCGCGAGTATCCGGCGTTCGCGGGGCGGCAGCTTCGTCCTCAAGTAGCTCCAGGTCGTCTTCCTGTAGCTCAATTTCATTGAGCAGATTAGCAGAATCCGCAGGTTTTAGGTCTTCACTCACGCCTTTCAGTTTAGGCGAGTGCAGGGGGTTTTGGCGAAACCTCAGCCTTGACGAGCCCGGAAAGTCCGCCCAACGATTTCCACTACTGCTTCCATAGTTTCTTGCTCATCCAGGTCAGAGGAATCCAGCAGCTCAACTCCCGGAGCGGGAGTAGTGAAGTTATTTACCTGGGAGTCGGCTAGGTCACGAGCGGCTACCGCATCGCTGCCTGCGCCTGACTGCCTGGCTCGGCGTTGCTCGCGCACCTCGGGGGAGGCGGTGAGCAAAATTTTAACGTCCGCATTTGGGGCAACCACGGTAGTAATATCGCGCCCTTCGGCTACGATCCCGCGCCCAGATGCTTGGGCAGCCTGAATAATTTGCCGCTGACGGGCAATCATTTGTTCACGCACCCCGGGCACCGCGCTAACTTGGCTGACCGCGCTGTTTACTTCCTGAGAGTGCAGGAAACGAGTCACATCGCGACCCTCGATTAATACCCGCGGGGCATGGGCAACCGCTTCTACCTGCATCGGAATTGAAGAGGCCAGCATAGCCAGCGCCGAGGGATCATTTAAATCTGTTCCTTGCTGCAGGGCGTACCAGGTCAGGGCGCGATACATGGCGCCAGTGTTTAAAAAGTTAGTGCCCAGCTCCGCTGCCGATAGGCGCGCGATGGTCGATTTTCCTGCCCCGCTGGGGCCATCAATAGCGATTACCAAGCCGGCTCCAAGAATCTGCTGGCTAACGTATTGCGAACCGTCACCTGACATAGCGTTATAACCCTTCCGAAAGCATCAATACTGGAACGCGCGAATGCGTCCCTCCCCTTAGATACTATGCTATTTATCGCCATTTAGGATAGCTTCCTAGCGAAGAACTGCGGGGAATAAATTAAGAGGCTACGATTTCCCAGCCCTTTATCTCCAGTTTTTCGGCTAGCAAGGCCGCGGAGTTAGGCTCAATGGCCAAACGGGCTATCCCGAAGGCAGCCCCTGGGGAATGTTCTAGCTCTAAATCCTCAATATTGATACCGGTATCGCCTACCGCTTGGAAAAGCTGTCCTAAAGTTCCGGGTTCATCGGGAACCTTTACCATTACTTCCTGGTAACGCCGAGGTGCGCCTCCATGTTTGCCGGGGATGCGTGCCACCCCCAAGTTACCTTGCCGCATAGCTAAAGTTACTGCTCCCACCAAGCTGGGGGAAGGAATCACAGCTCCGGGATGTTCGAGGGCGTGCAAAACTTGCTGCATATCATCACTAAATCCCCGTAGCACTTTCGCTACATGTTCGGCGTTACCCGCAATGATTGCTGCCCAGAGCGCCGGATCGGAAGAAGCAATCCGGGTAGTGTCGCGCAGTCCTTGCCCTGCTAGTCCTAAAGATTGTGGCATCGCTTTCGCCAGTTGCGCGGCCAACAGCGAAGATACCAATTGGGGAACATGTGAAACCAGAGCCACAGATTGGTCGTGAGTCTCCGCATCTAATTGCAGCGGCAGGGAACCTACATCTAAAGCGAGACTACGCATTGCTAAAACTGCTCTCGGGGAGGTTTTCTCATTGGGAACTATTACCCACGGGCGAGATTCAAACAGGTCTTCGCGGGCAAACGCCGTGCCGGAACGTTCCCTGCCCGCCATCGGGTGCGAGCCTACATAGCGGGTTAGATCTGCCCCCGCCTGCGAAACTTCCTCTAAAATCACGCTTTTAACCGAGGTCACATCAGTAACGAGGGCATCCGGGAACTCTTTTAACGCGGCGATCACCTGATCAGCAGCGACATCTGGCGGGGTGGCTATCACTACTAAGGCGGGTTCTACCGAGCTTTCTTCCCAGGTGCTACCGGCACCCATATCGCAGGCCAGGGCGCTAACTACCGGATAAATATCCCGTAAAAAAACCGGGAGTCCCAGTTTGCTCAGTCGCATCCCCAAGGACGCACCTAGTAGGCCGGCTCCGATAATCAATACTGGACCGGTGGTACCCACTTGGTTTCCAGAAAGTGGCGAGTGCGTATTTGCCATAGTTCCACCCTAAAGACCGACGCTCTGCATTAGTACACTCAGCTCAGGCTTTGAGAGGCGGCGGGTGGCTCCCAGGGGCAATGTCCCCAGTTTCACTGTGCCATGCGCGATCCGGGATAATTCCATCACCGGGGCACCTACCTCTTCTAACATTCGGCGCACAATCCGGTTTCTGCCCAGATGTAGCTCAATTTCCACTAAGGTAAGCCCGCCATGAGTACCTTTTATTGATACCCGGTCAGCTTGCGCAAACCCGTCCTCCAACATGATTCCGGAGCGCAGTTCTTGGGCAGTTTTACCGGTAAATTTGCCTTTCACGGTGGCTAGATAGGTTTTTGGTACCTCCCAGGAGGGGTGGGTAAGCCGGTTCGCGAGTTCCCCATCATTAGTAAGCAGTAACAGCCCGGAAGTATCCACGTCTAGCCTGCCCACATGGAACAGTCGTTCCCGGTAGTCGGTCAAAAACTGGGTGAGGTCGTGGGGGTCTCCGCGCAGAGACGATTCCACCCCGGTGGGCTTATTCAGCGCGATAGTGACCCGGGAATCATCCATTATCACTAGCTGCCCATCTACATGCAGCATCACCTGATTGGGATCAACTTTAGTGCCTAACTCGCGCACTACTTTCCCGTTGACTTTCACCCGCCCAGAAACGATCAGTTTTTCACAGGCACGCCGGGATGCTACCCCGGCGGCCGCCAAGACCTTTTGTAGTCGCTCTTCTTTGCCGCTTTCGGTAGCTGCTTGCGGTTTTGCCACCACCTGCGGGTTTTTACGCCGCGGCGGCATCGGCGCTAAGGGAATCTTATCTGCTGGTCGCCCCTGCCGGTCGGTACCCTCATCGCTTTCCTGATAGGAACTAAGATCAGTCAACTTGGCTTCTCCTATTGGATTCTATTTCTTAACTGCCTTCATCCTATCGCGGAGGCAAATTATTGTTTGAGCCGGGCTTCTAGCTCGTCTAGCTCTTCATTGGCCGGCAAATGCGGCGCCAGCGGCGGGAGCTCCTCCAGGCTGGCCAGTCCCATCCGTTCTAAGAAACTGGTGGTGGTGCCGTACAGAATCGCTCCAGACTCGGTTCGCTCAACTTCTTCAATCAGATCATGCGCCAACAGGGTGCGCACTACCCCATCTACGCTCACTCCCCTAATACCGGCGATTACCGAGCGGGAAACCGGTTGTCGATACGCGATCACGGCCAAGGTTTCTAAAGCCGGATTTGATAAATGGGAGGTTCCCCCTTGGGTGAGGAAGTTGGCAACGATTTCTTCTTGTTCGGGGGCAGAATAGATCCGCCACCCCCCGGCCACGTTGCGTAACACGAATCCGTGAGGTCGAGTGGTTTCGCCCGCATATTCGGCCCGTAGTTGTTCTAAAGCCGCCTTGACCTGCTGGGGGCTGCTTTGTAGACGCGGCGCAAGTTCCTCGGGGCTGAGTGGCTCGCTGGCTACAATCAATATTGCCTCCAAGGCGGCCAGTAGCTGTTTATCGGCGGAGTTAGTCATCGGTGGCTCCATATTCATCGAAAATAAAGTTATTGAAGTCGGGAATTTCCTTGGTATCTAAGGTCACATATAGTTCTTCCAGCGCGCTTTCTTGGGTAAATTCCACGCAGCGGTGCCGGTAAAGCTCCAGTAAAGCTAGGAAGCGGGTGACTCTTTCAGTGGCGTTTTTGGCGGAACGACTTAGCTCACTAAAGCTAGCTTTGCCATTTCTTTTTAACTCGGCCACCACGATTTGGGCTTGCTCTGCCAGGGAGGCTTGCGGCAGGTGCAGATGGGACAGGGATACTTGAGGAGGGCGGCGGGTAAAGGCTTCGGCGGCGGCGTGGGCTAAATCTTCGGGGGTGAAATCCACTCGCAACGGCGGCAAAAGGCGAGCGAACTTGGCGGGCAGGGGAACTTCCCGCGGATAGTAGGCCTGCCCTTCCCCGATACGCCCTCGTAAATATTCTGCTACCTCTTTATAGGCACGGTATTGCAAGAGCCGAGAAAACAGCAGGTCACGCGCCTCTAAATATTCGGGATCCAGTTCCTCAATTTCTTCTCCGGGTAGCAATTGACTGGCCTTGATATTCAACAAAGTTGCCGCAATTTCTAGGAACTGGGAGGCTTGCGATAGATCCGGAAACGCCTGCATATAGGCGATAAAATCATCGGTTACCTCAGCTAATGCCACTTCGGTAATATCCAGCTTGTTTTTGATTATCAGGGTGAGGAGCAGATCTAGCGGCCCGGAGAATACCTCTAGTTCCAGTTCAAAAGGAGGCGCTTTTTCGGGATCCGTCTTTTCCGCTAGCTGGGAGGGGAAAAGCGCTTCCTCCTCCCTGTTTACCTCTTGGTGGTTACTGGGAGCTGCCGGCAAGTTAGGCGGTGTCACCACGAGCAATAACCTCGCGCGCCAATTGCCGGTAGGCCTCGGCTCCCGGATGGGAGGGCGCAAAAGTAGTGATCGGTTCGGTCGCCACCGAAGCGTCTGGGAACTTTACAGTCCGGCGAATCACGGTCTGGTAGACCCGATCCCCGAAAGCTTCTTGTAGACGCTCCATTACTTCTCGCGAATGCAGAGTGCGGGTATCGACCATAGTCGCTAAGATCCCGTCAATTTTGAGTTTCGGATTGAGGCGATCACGGACTTTTTCAATGGTTTCTACCAGCAGGGCTACCCCGCGTAGAGCAAAAAACTCGGTTTCCATCGGGATCATTACCCCGTGAGCCGCAGTCAGGGCGTTAACGGTGAGCAATCCCAGGGAGGGTTGACAGTCAATCAAGATCACGTCATATTTGTCGCTCACCGGATGGAGGGCGCGGGAGAGCGCCATTTCTCGGGCGACCTCGTTAACCATTTGAATCTCGGCAGCCGAAAGATCGATATTCGCGGGCACCAGATCCATGCCTGCAATCGCGGTGGGATGAATAACCTGCTCCACGTTAACGTTGCGATCAAGGAGCACATTGTAGATAGTCGCGTCCAAGTCGTTGCCGTTTACCCCCAAACCGGCAGTGGCCGCGCCTTGGGGATCGAAATCTACGATCAGGACTTTGCGGCCATACTCTGCCAAAGACGCTGCCAAGTTTATGGTGGTAGTAGTCTTACCCACTCCCCCTTTTTGATTACACATAGCAATAATTCGCGCGGGCCCATGGGACTGTAGGGGCGCCGGGGCGGGAAACTCCGCATCCTTCGGGGTTGGCGGGGGCATCAAACCGGGTTGAATCTCACTCACTCTTCTAACGATATGACAACCTGAGAAAAAATGTTACCAAGCGGCATTCTCGTAGCCTTTTATCCTCGCTCGGTATCGTAAAATCTACATCTCGCTACTGCCATATTAAATAAAGAAGCGATAATAACTTGCTGGCAGAGATTTAAGTACAGTCAGCCTTCTCCAGGCACATCAGAATAACTTGCGGGATTGTGGAGCTAAGACCTGATTCAAGCAGTGGCACACAATGAGCAAATTATTTTTCTGAGTAGCTGCGGTGACGTCCTGTGCGGGGAAAATATTTTATCCGAGTAGGTGCGGTGGGCATAAAGTCTGAGAAAATACGTCAGTATTTTCTCAGACTTTGGGCAGGAGGAAAAATATTTTTCCCGCACTACCCTGCCCACGGGAAAAATCTGAGCCCCACGCAACGCACTACCCTGCACCCCCACAACCGGCACCAACCACTACCGAGCACGCGGATGGGTCTCTTGGTACACCTCGCGCAACAAAGTGGCGGTTACCTTGGTATAGATCTGGGTAGTAGTTACATTCACGTGACCGAGCAGCTCTTGCACTACCCTAACGTCTGCCCCGCCCTCTAACATATGGGTGGCAAAAGAATGCCGCAGGCTGTGAGGGGAAACCGCCGTTTTTATCCCCGCTTTTTCCGCGGCCTCGCGAATAATATTCCAGGCGCTTTGCCGCGATAGCCGCCCTCCCCGTAGATTCAAGAACAGTGCCGAGCTACCCCGGGCTTTTTGCGCAAGCTGTGGGCGGGCGCGTACCAGATAGGCTTCTAAGGCTTTGACCGCGTATTCTCCTAGCGGCACCAGGCGCTGCTTATTGCCTTTACCGGTTACGGTCACCAAGGTAATCGGATTCTCCCCGGAATCTTCCGTCTCACTACCAGCTAGAATCCCTAAATCATCCACATCGAGGGAACACACTTCACTCACCCTAGCTCCCGACGCATACAGGGTTTCCAGGAGTGCCCGCGAGCGCAAAGAAGCCGGATCTTCCCCACTAAAGGCTTCAAGTAAAGCGCGGGTTTGGGTGATAGTGAGTGCTTTGGGGAGCGGCCGCGCTAAGCGGGGATTTTCTAGGTTTTCGGTGGGGTCTGTGCCACTTAGGCGCTCGTTTTGCGCAAAGCCGTGGAACCCGCGCAGGCAGGCCATGAGCCGGGCAATAGAAGATGCAGCTAGCGGGTTTTTCCCATCTTCCCCCGCTGCGGCCGCCTGCAAAAACGTCCGCAAAGTTTCCGGGGTGATTTCGCCTAAGGTATGAATACCGGCACCGGCTAGATACTCGTGGTAACGCGCCAGGTCACGCCGGTAGGAGCCGACAGTATTGTTTGATAATCCCCGTTCAATCGCCAGGTGATCTAAATATGCTTCGCTCGCCTGCTCGATTTCGTCCATAGGGTTATTTTAGAGGGCGCAGCCACTTTTACTTGCGCGCCACCTGTGACAAAAGCGGTTTTCCGGCATTAGTTTGTCGCCGGGGTGATAATAGAAGCATCATTGATTTTAGGAGTGATCTTTTATGGCGTTATTCGCGATTGAATACTTTTATGACCCGGCTGCTGCCGCAAAAATGGATGAGGTTCGCCCTGAACACCGCGCACACCTGCGCAGCCTGCACGATCAAGGGATTGTGAAACTAGTGGGATCTTGGGTGAATGATCCCCACCCGGGCGCGCTTATCGCAGTAGCAGCCGAATCCGCCGAGGATGCCCTCACCGCTTTAGCTGAAGATCCCTTCTTCCTGGCGGGTTTCATTACGGAACGAAAAGTGCATAAGTGGAACGTAATCATCGGGGAAATCGCCTAGTCAGAAGCAGTTTTCCAAGCAACAGGAAACTAGCATTGTGCACTTTTCAGAGAAGTTAATGAGCATTTTTCAAGTAATTCATTGAGCACTTTTCAGGAAATTCATTGTGCACTTTTCAGGGCTTGTTCCTCTCGAACCATTAATTCACCGGGTGATTTGCCTCGCCTTAAACGCTTTACGGCACCAAAAACAATCTGGCGCAACTTGAGTAAAGATAACCAGTAGTTGCGCGCGTGACAAAAATCGTCCGGCAATTCCTGGATACAACCAAGGCAGAGGGGCACTCCCTCATTACTCCTACGCCACTTGCCGGGGTTTTATCTGGTCAAGTTCGAATCCTGAACGGTCAATGGCAAGATCAAGCTCATAGCGGGTTTGTAGGTTCAGCCAAAACTCGGCAGAAGTTCCAAAATAGCGCGAAAGACGCAAGGCAGTGTCCGCACTTATCCCTCTTTTACCGTGCACAATTTCATTGATGCGCCGGGGCGGCACCCCAATTGAGACAGCTAGTTTATTCTGACTGAGATTCATTTCGGCAAGAAAGTCTTCACTGAGGACTTCACCGGGGTGAATAGGGCTTAGCTTTTCAGTGGTAGTCAACGATCTCCACCTCCTCGGGGCCGGAGGACGTCCATACAAAACATATCCTCCACTGGTCATTAATCCTGATGCTATATTGTCCTGACCGGTCGCTCTGGAGCGCTTCTAGCCGGTTTCCCGGTGGAACCCGCAAATCTTCTAAGCAAGCTGCAGCGCCGACTTGACGTAGTTTACGCAGTGCAGTCCGCTGTATTCGCGGGTCAAAAGAACGCACCGGCTGCCGATTCCACAGCCGCTCCGTTTCTTTGTCCCCGAACGATCGAATCATCTAAACAGCATAACGCACTCCGTTATTAACGCTAGACGTTAAATTTGAATTCAACGGGTTTTCGAAAGAAATAACCTCCCCCTAGCCCCTACCTTTATTTCGTATTACAATTACGGACATGAAAACTATCAACGGGCAACCAGTCTGCGAAGAGCAAATTGATGCATGGGTAGCCGAAGCCGAAAACGGCTACGACGTAGAGACGCTTCGTCGTAGAGGAAGGAAACCTCGCAACGAAGATGCTGCGAAGGTTATCTCCATTCGGCTTTCTCCCAGTGAGATCTCGAATCTCGACAAGTATGCGGCTGCCAACGGATGGTCAAGGTCTCAGGCAATCCGCGAAGTATTAAAGAATGCCATCTAGAAATGGATGTACGTCGGAGTGCCACGAAACACGGCATCAATCCGGAAGACTCAGTCACTGCGGCGACATCAGGCTGCGTTTTTAAGGCTCCACTCGACGAAGATCACCCTCAGCGGGAATTGCGCCTCGGGTTCGACGGCTCGATGAGACTCCTCGAAATCGTTATTCTCATCTGGGATGACGGCACCGAAACGATCATCCATTCGATGAAAGCACGCAATCAGTACCGCAGCTTGCTCGATTAGTCTCGAGGAGTGAACTCCGTCGCGTCTACATGCCCATCTAATGGACAGAAATCAATCATCAGACTCTAGACGTTAAATTTGAATTCGACTACGTCTCCGTCTTGCATTACGTAGTCTTTGCCCTCTTGACGCAGCTTTCCGGCCTCGCGGGCAGCGTGAATTGAACCGAGTTCCACTAGCTCATCAAACCTAATAATCTCGGCTTTAATGAATCCACGTTCGAAATCACTGTGAATTACCCCGGCAGCTTGGGGAGCCGTCCAGCCTTTTCGAATCGTCCAGGCGCGAGACTCTTTTTCCCCGGCAGTTAGATAAGTTTGCAACCCCAAAGTATCGAAGCCTACCCGGGCTAACTGGTCGAGGCCGGACTCGCTTTGTCCGGATTCTTCCAACATTTCCCGCGCGTCCTCTTCATCCAGTTCTACTAGATCCGCTTCGAACTGGGCATCTAAGAAAATCGCTTTCGCTGGCGCTACTAGATTCTCTAATTCTTGGCGTTGCCCCTCATCTAGTAGCTGGTCCGCGTCCATATTGAACACATAGATGAACGGCTTTAAAGTCATCAACTGGAATTCTTTCAGCAGTTCTTTATCCAGTTCATCATGGGCAGATAGCAGCGCTCCGTCCTCTAAAATCGCCTGGGCTTTCTTTACTTCTGCCAGTACTTCCGGTTCGGTTTTGCGTCCTCGGACTTCCTTTTCTAAGCGGGGAACCGCTTTTTCTAGAGTCTGCAGGTCAGCGAGAACCAGTTCCGTAGAAATAGTTTCAATATCGGAAGCCGGATCAATCTTGCCATCTACGTGCACCACATCGGGGTCGCTAAACACCCGGGTTACCTGGCAAATCGCGTCAGCTTCCCTAATATTTGCCAAAAACTGGTTACCGAGCCCTTCCCCTTGGGAGGCACCCTTTACGATTCCCGCAATATCAACGAAAGAAACCGTGGCGGGCACAGTTTTCGCCGAATTAAACATTTCGGTTAGTTTTTTCAGGCGCGGATCCGGCAGCGGAACCACCCCCACGTTGGGGTCAATAGTCGCGAACGGATAATTCGCTGCTAACACGGTTGCGCGGGTGAGCGCATTGAACAAAGTTGATTTACCAACGTTAGGTAATCCTGCAATCCCAATTGTTAAAGCCACGTCTCTACCCTATCGAAGGGCGAAAGCACCAAGAAATCTAGCCGCAAAAATACTCAGTTACCGACCATGCCCCGCTAGGTTTTCTCCTAAACGGCGTCCGCTAGATGCCCCTCTATATTGTCCCCGCTAGATAGCCCCGGTAATAGTCTGCACAATCTCTGTCAGCGAGCTATAGAACTCCCCTAGACGGTTTATAGGGAGCATTACCGCCAATATCACCAACAGCATCGCTGCTATGGATCCCACCAAGGCACGTAAATAGCCAGCACGAGAGCCAGTTTTCATCACTTTCGGTACCCGGTGAATCAACGCCATCAACGCCAAGATTGCTACCACAGCGGCGACTGTAATGCTCCCCCACCCCATAAGAGAAAATAGTGCCGGGGAAGCTTCCGGAATCAGCGCTGAATCAGCACCCTTCAGCTGCACATCCTTAGGGGTATCACTATTTCGCACCTGCTCCCACCAGCGGTAAAGTTCTGGCATTTGCTCGCGCCAAGTAGCCCAGTTATGCCCGCCCTCTGCCGTAATTTTTAGTTCCACCCGATCACCGGCATGATACGAGGCTCGGGACAGATTTTTCGCTAGGTGTAGCGCGTCGCGATCTAGTTGCGCCCCAAAAACATACATATTTAGTGGCCAGCTACGGGGTTTACCCACTAGAGACGACAGGGTATTAGCGGTGAACGTGACACCGTTACGTCCTCCCCAAGATCCCACAATCGGCTGATCGTAACCAGAAAGCACGGCACTAGTTCCAAAAACATCTCCGTAAAGCATACCCAAGCGAGCACTGCAATAAGCTCCGGAAGAATTGCCGGCGATCATCCAGTCTTTTCGCTTATCGGATACATTGGGGAAGCTAGAGCGCACCATTTTGGGAACATCGAAACTGAGCCAGGTGGCAGTTTGCTCCCCGTTTTTTACATCAGCGCAGGTAGGGACTTCGCGATTAACGTTTCCTTCCGGAATAACCACGATAGTGGGAGCTATTTCTCCTTTATCGATTGCTTTTTGCAGGTTGGAAGAAAAATCAAGGGCGAGGGCAACTGATACCGGAGATCCCGGATAGCCGTGGATAAATTCTAAAACGTTATAGGTAGTGGTTTTATCGTCAGGATCATACCCCTGTGGCGTCCACACAATCACCTGCTCTTTTACCCCAGACTTCGGTCCAGAAAACACCGTCAGTTGCCGACCTTTCGACAGGGGCTTAAAGCGCGGTATCCAGGCTTCTTGCCCGGGCAAAGCCGGTGCGGTCAAGGGGTTTAGTTTTTCTGAGGAAGAGGACGCGCCTTTGTCTGCTCTCCCAGATTCCTTGGCGGCTATTTTGGATCCCCGCTGGGTATCGCTGATAGTTATCTTGCTGTTTTGCTGATTGCTGACCATCTGCCACAACTCAGCAGGGGTAGACACGTACTGCATCGGTAAATTAACCAGCAGCCCCACTGCCACTACCTGGATGATAGCTACCAATAAGACCACCAGAACTGAGCGTAGCCAATGTCCTGGCTTGCGAATCATCTGCGGCAACGCAAGTAGTAGGCCAGCAGCTGCCAGACAAATGACAATAACAAAGGGTAGCGAGGTCAGCATGCGTACCTCTAGCAGGTGTGCCCCGGATCGTTAGTACGCCGGCGGTTACTGGTTTTAATGATTCCGGCTTCTGTCAGTTCTTTACGCAAAGGTAAAGGCAGCGCGAAAGTTACTGTCTCCCGAGCGGTTTCTACTTCCTCCACGTCCGCAAAACCCCAGTTGGCAAGTTGCTCCAAAACTTGCTTTACCAGCACTTCCGGCACCGAAGCCCCCGAGGTCAGCCCCACGGTTTCTACCCCTTCAAACCAGGATTCTTCCATCTCGGAAGCTTTATCAATGCGATAGGCCTGCTGCGCCCCGCCTACTTGTGCTACCTCTTTAAGCCGCACCGAGTTGGAAGAATTGGCAGATCCCACCACGATCACCACCTGGGCGGCTTCCGCGATCTTTTTTACTGCCCCCTGCCGGTTCTGAGTGGCAAAACAAATATCTTCACTGGGAGGATCACTCAGCCCCGGGAATCGTTCCCGCAGCCGATCCACAGTTTCCCGGGTTTCATCGAGGCTCAAAGTAGTTTGCGATAGCCACACGACTTTTTCCGGATCGCGCACCTGCACTTGGTCTACGTTTTCAGGATCTCCCACCACCTGAATATGACCCGGAGCTTCCCCTTGGGTGCCTTCAACCTCTTCGTGACCTTCATGTCCTACCAAAACAATGTCATAGTCGGCTTTGGCGAAACGTAGGGCTTCGCGGTGCACTTTAGTCACCAGCGGGCAAGTAGCATCGACGGTTTTCAGTCCCCGCCGCTTGGCTTCTTCCCGTACTGCAGGAGACACTCCATGGGCGGAAAACACGACTCGCGCACCAGTGGGAACTTCGTCTAGTTCGGTCACAAAACGCGCGCCTTTAGCGCTCAGCTGCTCTACTACAAACTTGTTATGCACAATCTCTTTACGCACATATACTGGGGCTCCATAGAGCGCTAAAGCTTTTTCTACCACGTCGACCGCGCGATCTACTCCCGCGCAGTAACCCCGCGGGGATGCCAGCAATACTTTCTTTTTCGCCACGCCCCTATCCTACTAAGGTATTTTGCATCTCACCGAACCAGCGACTGTTTGTCAGCCGCTATGGGTAGAATGGAGCGGTGCGTATAAATCCTCAGGTTTCGCAAACGCAGCTGGCTCCCACGGCCGCCCAAACCACTCGGGATAACCCGTGGCCACTATCGTTGCTGACCGCTAATATCAAAAAATATGTGAACCGCATGTCGCCGCTGTGGGTAAGCGGGCAAGTAGTCGAATATAAAAAACGTCCGGGTGCGCGCATGGCTTTCTTTGTCCTGCGGGACGCCGACCAAAGCACGTCCATGACCGTGAAGTGCTGGCCTACGGTGCTTGACTCGCTAGGGACTAGCTTTTCCGAGGGTGCGCAAGTAGTTGTTCACGCCAAACCGGATTTTTATGAGGGTTCGGGTTCCCTTTCCCTGATGGCAAACGAAGTCCATGCTGTCGGGGTGGGTAACCTGCTCGCCCAGATTGAGGAACTGCGCAAAAAACTAGCCGCCGAAGGCCTATTTGCCCAAGAAAACAAGCAACCCCTCCCGGTGATTCCTCGCAGAATCGGTTTGATCGTAGGACGCAATGCTAAAGCCAAACAGGACGTGATGGTAAATGCCTTGGCGCGGTGGCCCCTTGCCGAGTTTGAGGTGCGGGAAGTGGCTGTGCAAGGACCTACTTGCGCCGGCGAGGTCACTAGGGCGCTTAAGGACCTGGACGGTATCCCCCAGGTGGAAGTGATTGTGATTTCCCGCGGGGGCGGCGCGGTCGAAGATCTACTGCCATTTTCTGAGGAATCTTTGGTGCGGGCAGCTGCTCTAGCGCGCACTCCCCTAGTTTCCGCTATCGGTCATGAGGAGGACGCTCCCCTGCTAGATTTTGTGGCTGACTATCGGGCTTCTACCCCTACCGATGCGGCGCGGCGGATTGTGCCGGATTTACAGGAAGAATCCTTAGGACTGCAGGGCGCCTGCTCTCGTTTACGCACCCAGATGCTCGCCCTCTTAGATCAACATTTAGGGCAGTTAGCCCAGTTACGCGCTCGTCCTGTCCTGGCCGATCCCAGCGCCGTTATTGCGGCTCAGGAACATTCTTTGGCGCTAGAGAGTCAGCGACTACGTTTTCGATTTGAAACCCAACTGGAAAACCAGCTTACTTCTCTAAATGGATGGCGGGATGCTTTGAAAGCCTATTCTCCCCAAGGAATTTTAGAACGCGGCTACAGTATTTTGCGTTCTCCTTCTGGCGGAGTCATCAACTCAGTCTCGCAGGTAACTAAAGGCGATCTTTTAGAAGCGATTTTCGCAGATGGAACAGCAGTGACCAAAGTTTTTGGTACAAATCAGAAAAAAGCTTAGGAGGCAATGATGAGTGAAGAAAACGTGGAAGTTCCGGTGGCAGAACTTTCCTATGAACAGGCGCGCGAACAACTAGTGTCCGCGATTAGCCAGTTGGAGTCGGGCAAACTCGGTCTGGAGGAGTCTTTAAAGGTGTGGGAGCGGGGAGAGCAGCTAGCGAGCCACTGTCAATCCTTTTTAGATCAAGCCAAGCAGCGTTTGGAACAGGCGAAAAAAAGTGAATAAGCCATGGAAACCAGCGATAACCGGCCGGAACTAAAGTCCGCAGTCAAGGAAGCGTTGCCGGAGAGCAAAAACGAGGGTGTCCTAGCGATTACTACTAAAGAAGACTCTGCTGGGGAACATAAGGGGCAAACTGACGAACACCTACCCTTTGAATTAGGGCAAAAGCTAAAGTATCACCGATCTGCTCCCCTAACTGTCTACCAGATCATCGATTACATTTTTGTGGTGATCGCGGCGGTCTTAACCGTACGTTTAGCTTGGATACTACTAAAACATGGTTTCCAGTTTTCCCTGGTAATTTTGGTTTATTTAACCATTTTCTGGGTGCTTTTAGCTTATTTGGCATTGCCTAGGCTGCATCAAATAATGTCTTCGCTCTACGTTCCGGACTATTACATTGGGCGTTCTAAAACTGGGGACGGGATTTTGGGGGATCCCATTAACCTGGCTTGGCTGGGAGAAGAAGATGATATTCACCTGGCGATGCAGGCAGCCGGTTGGACAATGGCTGATGAGATTACTCTTTCTTCTTCTTGGAAGATTGTTTTCGCCAGTGTTTTTAAGCGCTCTTATCCAGCGGCGCCAGTTTCGCCTCTCTATCTTTTTGGCCGCAAACAAGATTTTGCCTATCAACAAGAGGTGGACGGCAACCCCAGTCAACGCCACCATGTGCGTTTTTGGAAAGTTCCCGAAGGTTGGAAACTACCGGGAGGGATCCAGGTAGATTGGCTGGCAGCAGCAACTTTCGATAAAGCGGTTGGCCTGTCGCTTTTCACTCTGCAAATCACTCACAAGATTGACGAAAACATCGATATTGAACGTGACCATGTTGTAGACACCGTGCGCGAAGCTTGCACCAGTGTAGAGGTGGAAGTGATTCCCGATGCCACTAGTGCCTATCACTCCCGCAACGGGGGAGGCGACCGGGTGCAAACCGATGGCAGCATGCCGGTGATTGAAGCCAACCTGGTAAGTGAAGAGCATTTAAATCCACACGAAAATCTAGCTTTGCAGCATAAAGGGTATTTGCGTTCTTCCCGCGACCAGGCAGAAAAGACAAACAAGCGCCGACTAGTGCGCGACCGCCAAGTACCGGCCACCTCTTTGGCCTGTGGAATTACTTTGACGGTTCTACATGCCCTAGAGCTGGCGGCAGTTGGCTACATCTTGGCTACCAACCCAAAATACGCTGATGAATTAGGGTTTGCCTTTTACCAAACCCGCCTGGCAGGCTACGGTTTCATGGCGTTAGCGCTCTTGCTCGCGGTCTTAATCGTGGGTACTTTGTTTCACCAAAAATGGATGCGGCTAGGCTTGCTCTTGGTGCTAACCGCAACCGTTTTTGTGCGAATGATGGAGTCTCTAGGGATCGAAGGCGCTTCCGGCACTCCCCTTTGGATCACTTCCACCACCTTATCGGTATTGGCAATCCTAGCTATCACTTCACCGGCCGCGCGACGGTGGGTAAAGGTGGAGTAGCCAGTAACTACTTCCCGAAAGACCCCCTACTGTTGTTAGCCCCGATTACTGGTAGGGCGTTACCTCCAGTAGCTTAACTTGAATGGTTTTACCATTAGGAGCCTGATAATCGACCACTTCGCCCACTTTATGTCCCAAAATTGCTTGACCTAAAGGAGCATCCGGGGAATAAACATCCATATCTACATCCGGGCTGGCTTCGCGCGACCCCATCAAGAAGTTCACTTCCCGCCTGCCTAAGGTAGCTTTCACAACCATACCGGGTTCTACAATGCCGTCATCGGCCGGAGGCTCGCCCACTTCCGCATTTTCCATGATTTCTTTTAGCTGCAGAATCCGAGTTTCGTTCCAAGACTGCTGTTCCCGAGCAGCATGGTAGCCACCGTTTTCTTTTAAGTCACCCTCTTGACGAGCTTCATCAATTCTACGGGCGATTGCCGGGCGCTCTACTTCTTCGAGATGGCGTAACTCTTCTTTTAGACGATCATATGATTCCTGGGTCATCCAGGTCTTGTCGGCCATCGTGTTCTCCTTAGCTAATAAAACAAAAGACTGACCACGCCGAGCGCGGTCAGTAAAACAGCAGGTATCAGTGTAACAAATTGCCGGTAAAGTTGCTATTAGGACAACTACGCATCCTGGGCAGCATAAACGCTCAGATCAAGCCAAAACCGCGAAATAAGCGGCTATACAAATACAAGTCCACCCCGCCACTGTACCGGCGTGGAAAATTTCGTGGTAACCAAAGTAGCGAGCGTTTCTACCCGGCCAACGCAGCCCGTAAAAAACTGCTCCAATCGAGTAGCAGAGTCCCCCCGCAACTAACAGCCAGATCACGGCTAGCCCCCCGGCCTCACGTAGCGGTCCCATATATCCCAGAGCTACCCAACCTAGCAAAATATAGATCGGAACATATAGCCAGCGGGGCGCATCTGGCCAAAAAACTGAGAGCAAGATTCCGGCCAAGGCGCCCAGCCACACCAGTACTAGCAGGTTTCGCGCCTGCGAGTACGGCAAGAGGGAGACTGCTATCGGGGTATAAGATCCCGCAATCAACAAGAAAATATTGCAATGGTCGAAGCGGCGCATCACGCTGTGAGCCCGTTTACCCCAATCGATGCGGTGATACAGCGCAGAAACCCCGAAAAGCAGCAAGGAACAAACTAAATAAACCGCGCATGCCCAGCGTTCATTAGCAGTATTGGCTAAACAAATCAGCACAATGGAAGCAGCTAGGGACAGCGGAACGGTAACGGTGTGGATCCACCCTCGCATTTTGGGTTTAGGCAAAACACTCAAAGAATCTGATACCCGTTTTTTCACCTGCGTATACGCGCCTTCATCAGGTGCCATCCGTCCTCCTCAGGTCAGATAGAGACCTGTCCTAGCCTCAAAAGCTACGGCAGAATACTTTCCGTGCACCTACGCTAATCTAGGGGATCAATACTGTCAACAACGCACCATAGGGGTAAAATCCAACTATTAACCTTAAAGGAGCAAGCTTGACTCACCTTACAGATCTGGTCTATCGACTTTACGCCCGCAACCTAGAAAAGGCACTGCCTACTGAATCGTTGCCACGCCATGTGGGGGTAATTCTCGATGGTAATCGGCGCTGGGCTCACCAAATCGGAGAGCAATCTGAAACCGGGCATAAAGTTGGCGCCGAAAAGGCTCTCGAGTTTTTAGGGTGGAGTGAAGAAGTAGGGATCCCGGTAGTTACTCTTTGGATGCTCTCTACCGATAATCTCCGACGTTCTGGGGATGAACTCACTAAACTTTTTGACATTATATGCACCGTGGTAGAACAGATTGCCTCTCTTGGCCGCTGGCACCTGCGTTTATTAGGGAATCTTTCTCTCCTACCAGATCAGGTACAAAAGCGTTTGCAGCAGGCGGTCTCCCAAACGCGTACCGATTCTCCCCTGACCGTAAATATCGCGGTTGGCTACGGAGGACGCGAAGAAATTACAGAGGCCGTACGCCACCTACTACTGGAAAAAGCACAGGCAGGCGCAACCTTAGAAACTGTTGCTAGGGAGCTATCCGTCGACGAAATAACTTCGCATGTCTACACCGCTGGACAACCAGACCCGGATTTGGTGATTCGCACTTCTGGGGAGCAGCGGCTGTCGGGATTCCTAATGTGGCAGTCCACCCATTCGGAATACTATTTTTGTGAAGCCTTCTGGCCCGATTTCCGCAAAATCGATTTCTACCGCGCTCTGCGTGACTTCGCTTTGCGGGAACGGCGCCTGGGCAAGTAAAACGTAAAACTTAGTCCTTGCTATCGGATGCTTCCGATTGCCCTGTTTCCGGGGATACCTCCCCTGCCTTCTGATCCTCTTTGCGAGCTGCCTGTTCTGCCAGAGCAACTTTTTTGATTTTGGTGGTCGCCCCTACCTCAAAATCAGTTTTAGCGTCCTCGGGAAGCATTTGGTTAGGATCGGCACTGGAAAACTCCGACAGAGTGCTTTGAATCTCCTTTTGTATTTGTTCGGCTTGCTCCGCATGTTCGCGAGGTGTATGCCGCTGCGTATCCTGCTCTGCTTCCGCCTTCGCCTGGCGAGCTTCCGATAGATTCTGTTCACTGGGTCGAGCCGCTTCCGCTAGTTCACGATCTAAAGATCCGGGAGGTCCGCCGGGACGATCCTTTTGGTAGTTGAGGCGAATAAAGCTGTCATAACCGCGCAGGTAAAGCACGGTAGTGTTCAGGAAAGCTAAAATCGGAACCGCGAAGACCGCACCCACGATTCCCATAGCGGCACCGCCACCTGCTACCGCTAGCAGCACTGCCACTGGATGCAGACTGACCGCATTCGACATTAGAGCCGGTTGTAAAAGATTGGATTCGACTTGCTGTACTACCAAAATAATAATTAGCATCACGATAGCGGTGGTGAAACCTTTATCTACCAGCGCGATCGCCACTGCCATCATCCCGGAGAGAATCGCACCCAAAATAGGCACGAAAGCCGCTAGGAACACCAAAATCGCCAGGGGAATAGCCAGCGGCACCCCAATCAGGTAGGCACCACCACCAATACCAATAGCATCAATCGCGGCTACTAAACACTGGGTACGAGTGTAGGCACCGAGAGTAACCCAGCCGCGAATAACTGCTTCGTTTAAGGGGTGACGCGTCGAACGCGGAAGCAGCCGCAAAAACCATTGCCAGATTTTACGGCCATCTTTGAGAAAGAAGAATAAACAAAACAAAGCAGTAAGCGCCCCGGTAAATGCTCCCGCCACTGCAGACATGGTTCCTAAAGCATTAGATGCCAGCCAAGAGGCATTATCACGAGCGTAATTTTGGATCTGGCTTTGAGCTTGCTCCCATAGTTTCGAGGCAGTCTCCGTGTCCATTTTCAGCGGGCCGGTGGCCAGCCAACTAATCCCTTCGTCTACGCCTTCTTTGGTGCGACTGATTAGGTTAGGTAGTTCCGTGGCCAGTTGGGTAGTGGAAATCGAGATCATCGCGGTCACGATTCCCAACCCGATAACCAGGGTTACTGCCGCCGCCAAGGTGCGCGGCAATTTCAGTTTTACAAATAGTAGCCGCAAGACCGGTTCTAATAGCACCGATAGCAAAACTGCAATAGCTACCGGAACCATAATCACTTGGAATTTAGAGATGACATATAGAAAAGCACCAAAGGCCAAGCCCACTACTAATAGGCGCCATGACCAATCTGCCGCGACTCGTAAGGTGAACGGTACCGCCTCTTCATCGGATACGGGATTAGCCTCTGCTTTCATTTCCGATAGATCCTGGTTATAGGATTCGATATCCAGCTGGGAGGGGGTTTTCTCTGGCTGGGGATGTGAAAGGTTGCTTAGCAACTTGCGGCCTGTTTGCCGAATTCGTTCGAGACGAGAGTTCATACTACAAGATTAGCAGCGCTCTTAAGCTAGTTTCCAAATGAGCCGCCTTGCCTAGCTTCGATACTTGCAAACCCCCGATTACCGACTATCGCCACTTTGAGGCTTCGCTAGCGGGTCATTCTAGAAATTACTTGTCCCGAATCGTCATCAACGATGCTCAGCCCATCCATAGTGAAGCCATTCACTCGTAAAAAACGTCGTTTCTCCTGATCTGAACGCAACACCCAGGCTTGAGCCGGGGTATCGGCATCGAGAACATAGTCTAAGAGGCGTTGGGCTATATCTGCAGAATATGCTGAGCGGATAATCCCGAAGAAAGCAATATCCAGGTTGCGAGGAGCCCGTCCCAACTGGTGATCATTTTGAGGTGAGGGGGTGACATAGGCCATGCCCACAACTTGGCGTCCCCGGGAAGCAAAGGCTATTCGGCGCCCTTTAGTCTGTAAAATCTGCTGATGCCAATACGCGAGTAGATCCTCTTCGGTATGCGTGTCCCAAAAAGAATCCAGAGCTTTAGTCCCGAGAGTTTCGGTTAGAATCTGGCGATGTGCCATCGCCGCGCCGGCAGCATCAACCAAAGTGGGGGTTCTTACGATCACCGGCACAGCTATTTCCTCCCTAAAAGTACTTCGGGGCGACTAGCCCTATTGTAGTCGCCCCGAAGTAATGTTTTTATTTAGTTGTCTCTTAGAATCGCCAGGATTCGCAGGATCTCCACATAGAGCCACACCACCGTAACCATAATCCCGAGAGCGCAGCTCCAAGACATATCTTTATCTACCCCCAGGCGTACGCCCTCGCGAACCATATCAAAGTCCGAGATCAGGGACATTGCCCCAAAAATCACCGCGAATAGCCCGACTAACAGCCCTAAGGGAAGTCCCAGTACTGTGACTTGATCAATGTTACCTACCGCGCTGGCAGGGGTAACCATCGCCAGAACCATCGCCAACAGCCGATAAACCACGATTGATACCATGCCCAGCAGCAAGATCTTCATAAACTTCGAGTTAACCCGCACCAGTCCTGACTTAAATAGCACCAGGCAGGTAACGAATACAGCCACTGTCCCAATCAAGGCTTGCACTACGATCCCGGGATAGGAGTATTCGAAGAACGCGGAAACCCCGCCGATAAACAGTCCCTCAAAGAAGGAATAGCCCAAAGTTACCGCGGCAGAGGGTTTACGGCGGAAGGAAGAGACCAACACCAGCGCGAAAGCCACCAAAGCGGAAACTGAAGAAATAGTGAGCATAGTGCCCGCATTCGCCGCTAAGTCACTTACTCCCCAAAACCATAGCGCCGCCGCGGCCAGTACCATTACCCCAAAACTTGCACCGGTACGCACCAAGACATCATCCAGGGTCATGGGGCGAGTAACTCGCTGCGGCTGGCCTATTTGCTCGCCTTGGTCAAAAGTAGTTTGCGAATAGCCACCGGGAGTGGCGGACTGGGGATATGTGGGATTAGCCGGCTGCGCGTTCCCTCCCACCTGGTACCCAGGCATTTCGGGATAGCCGGCGGGAGTACGACGCATCTGCTCGCCTACTTGATTCATAACCGGATTTGCCATCTAGATCTCTCCTTATTCCGTTACCAGCCACTCCCTTTTTGCAACTTTTGCAGTTGCACCCTGAAACTTTTCACAGGTGGAAGTATGGCCACTAATCAAATTATTAGTGAATGTTTCTTAAAACTTTCTGGATGAGTCCGGTAAGAATAATGAGTTGTACCCCCGGTCGGACTCGAACCGACACTGGACTGATTTTAAGTCAGCTGCCTCTACCGATTGGGCTACGGGGGCTTTACCAGGGAATTTATTCTTCCCTGCCTGCGCTAGTGCGCACCGGCCAAGTTTTGTTTTACCAAAAGCGAAAGCCTTTTGTAAAGCGTCACTCCATATTAAACCTCAGGCATTCCTGATTGTCGAAATGAATAACCGCTAGCATGGTGCCATGCGAGAAAAACATGGAGACGAAAACAAAGGATTAGCAAAGACACCAGGAGGGCGGGATGTTCATTATTTCCCGCTAGAAAAAGAGGTGGAAGAACTGGTTAGCCCCCCTGACTACCAGGATTTAGCGGCTCCTTCCCCCAAAGATTACAGCGATGCTGCTCCCCATGGGGTCGCTACCTCCATTAAACGAGTGTTAGCTAATGACATTGTGGCCGGTATGATTTTGGTCTCGGCCGCTATCTTGGCGCTGATCCTGGCGAACGCCCCTTCTCCGGTACGGGAAGGATATATGGCGCTTTCTAACTTCGAGTTTGGTCCGCGCTCCTTAGGGTTACACCTATCGGTGCATGAATGGGCACAGGACGGGATCTTGACCCTGTTTTTCTTCACCGTGGGACTAGAACTCAAACAAGAGTTTGCAGTGGGGTCACTTCATAACATTAAAGTTGCCGCTATGCCGATTATTGCTGCGATATTCGGGATGATTGGCCCAGCCTGTGTATATCTAATCGGAACCGCCATTTCTGGCGATAATGCTTGGCACGGCTGGGCGATTCCCACCGCTACTGATATTGCTTTCGCAGTGGCAATTTTGCAGATCTTTGGACGCGGCCTGCCGCAAGCTGCCCGCACCTTCCTGCTAACCCTGGCAGTCGCCGATGACCTGGGCGGGATTTTGGTGATCGCCATCTTCTATGCCACGGGAATGAATTTTATTTCCCTACTGCTGGCTTTTGTTTGCGCCGCGATTTTCGGTTTCCTAGCCCAAAAACGCTGGGGTCGCTGGTGGATTCTAGTCCCTCTAGGGATAGTGACCTGGTATTTCATGTTTGATTCGGGAGTGCACGCCACAATCTCTGGGGTGCTGCTAGGAATGACGGTTCCTGCCAAACAACTCCCCGGCGAGACCGAACCAGAAACTGAACGTTTAACTGAAGCCGTTAACCCCTTCAGCGCGGGACTGGCCGTGCCGATCTTCGCTTTCTTCGCTGCCGGGGTGAACGTGGTGGATGTGGCCGGCGGCCCCCTCAACGTGATTACTCATCCGATCGCGCTTTCAGTAATGCTGGCGATGCCGCTCGGGAAAATGCTGGGAATCTTTGGTTCCGTAGCATTATTTACCAAGGTAACTCCCCTGACTCTAGGCGAGGGCGTAGGGCTGCGCGATGTGCTTCCGGTTTCGATAACCGCTGGTATCGGCTTCACAGTAGCGCTGTTAATCTCCCACCTGGCCTTTAGAGGGGACGCGGAACTTACCCAAGCTGGCTCCCTCGGGGTACTAATGGGAACCTTCGCTTCAGTTATCCTGGCGGCTATCGTTCTGCAAATTCGGGTACGGCATTTAAAAACTGCCGGAAAGATCCAAAGCTAAACCATTAGCTCTTGCCAGCCGGGCTGGCTAATACAAATGATTAGCAGATCCAATTCCCCGGTGACTTACTGCGCAGGGTGACTACAGTATCCCCGGTACCCCAAAAGCAGTTCCCCGGTTACTTGGGACGGTTGCGCGCCCTCGCCTCTAGTTTTCGAGGACGCGTGCCTGCTCCAGTAAAGCCGCAAAGTCCGGGTTATCCTGCTCGGCAGCCTCTAGGTAGCGGCTGGGCAAGAGCACCCGGTTATAGCCGAGGGAGGCTGCTTGCTCGAAGAAGCCAGCCGACATTTTACGGGGGGCTTTCAGTAGGCCAGCATTACTGGCTCCGGCTGATAGCAGTCCTTCGCGCAGATGCAAAGCCGCGAGGGCTTCATGGGGTTTTTGATAGGCCAGCGCCACTTTTAGCTGCTGCCCCTGCTCAGGCAGGGATACTAGATCCACAATCCGTTCAAACCCGAAGCTAAAGCCCACGGCCGGAACATCTCGCCCGAGCCAGCGTCCTACTACCCCGTCATAGCGTCCGCCTCCACAAATAGAGGAGCCGGAGGCAGTGTGGGAAACCTCGAAAATCGGGCCGGTGTAATACCCCATGCCGCGCACCAAAGTGGGGGTGAACTTGATTTTAATATCGGGGCAGATATTACCAACCTGAGCAGCGATTTCTCCCAGGTCATATAGAGGTAGCTCGGTTTGTAAAGCAGATATTTCCAAAGTTTTCATATCTGCTTCCAGTACTACAGCGGAAATACTAACTACCGCTTCCACCAAAGATTCAGCTTGACTCTCACTAGCGATCTGGTGAGTAATCAGTTCTTTAATCACTGCCTCTTGACCGATTTTTTCCAGTTTATCCAGGGTGATAAAGGCACTATCGTGCTTATCACCATCAATACCGGCAGCGCTCATCAGGTCACGCAAGAAACGACGATCATTAATCAACACGGTAGAGTCTTTGTCTAGTCCCAGTTTGGTGACAGCGCTCCAGGCGGTCGCTAAGATTTCCACCTCCGCACTGAAAGAAACTTCCCCCAGAATATCGATATCTACTTGGTTAAACTGGCGGAAACGCCCCTTTTGCGGACGCTCGGCACGCCAGACTGGACCGGTCTGGAAGGCACGGAACACATTCGGTAGCTCCGCCTGGTGACTGGCAAAATAGCGAGTTAGCGGAAGAGTCAAGTCATAGCGCAGCCCCAGGTCTACGGCCTCGGCGGGCAGGATGCCGGCTTGCGGATCCAGACCGCGCCGCATGACTTGGAAAATCATTTTTTCGTTTTCCCCACCTTGCCCAGATTGCAACCGCTCGATCGGCTCTAGGGCGGGGGTTTCTATCTCCATGAACCCCAGGGAAGTATAGGTATCACGCAAAACGCTAAGCACGCGTTCACGCCAAGTTTTTTCGGTGGGTAAAAAGTCTCGCATTCCGCGAGTGGCAACAATTTTTCCAGACATGCCTATCACTTTAGCATTGGCGAAAGTTTCGACTTTGGGACTAAAAAGGTTGTGACTTTCAAAGTAAATAAAAGTTAAAAAGGTGAAAGTGCCGGTGGTACCCCCAACGGGATTCGAACCCGTGTCTACGCCGTGAGAGGGCGGTGTCCTAGGCCTCTAGACTATGGGGGCCAGAAACAAGAACCAACAGGTTCCCATTTTTGCTGGGGTACCAGGACTTGAACCTAGAATGGCTGAACCAGAATCAGCTGTGTTACCGATTACACCATACCCCAAGGGCTGCAAACCTCGGCTTGCGCCGGGCTGCAGTCATCTACTCTAACGCAGGCACTTAGGCTGCTTCAAATAATTTCCTTGTGTGACTAATCACCTGACGTTATGCCTGTTCCAGATGGTTTTGTAGTTTATGCAGGCGTTTTATGGTGGCTTCTTTCCCCAGGATCCCGATGGAGTCAAACACCGGGATCGACACGTTAGAGCCGGTAATCGCCATAAATAGCGGCTGGAAGGCAACGCGTGGTTTGAGCCCCATTTCTTCGACCATGACCTGGCTCATAGCGGCTTTAACGGCCTCGGGATCACCAATGGTGCCAGCCTGCCCTACTTTACCTTCTGGCAGGTCTGCTACCACTTCAGCCGCGGCCGCTAGCACCTGCGGAGCATTATCTTTGAGTTTGCGCAGCGGTTTTTCTTGATATTCCACTTGGTCATCGGCAATAAAAAGGAATCCCAGCAGACTCTTAGCTTGAGAAAGTACCTGCATCCGGCTTTGGGCAAGCGGAGCGGCAGCCTCTAAAAGCTGTTTTTCTTTCTCCGTTAAATCGGTCAGGTTATCGGCGCTTAGGAATTCGCCGGCGTGCAGGTAGGGAACGATTCGTTCAGTAAAATCACTGGTTTCTAACATCCGAATATGGTCGGCGTTAATTGCTAAGGCCTTCTTGGAATCGAAACGCGCCGGATTGGGGTTGACGTCCTCGATATCGAAGGCCGCGATCATTTCTTCTTTGCTGAACACGTCCCGATCAGCAGATAGAGCCCACCCTAAGAGCGCTAAATAGTTGACCAGCCCTTCGGGGATCATCCCGTTTTCCCGGTGCAAAAGCAGGTTAGATTCCGGATCCCGCTTGGATAGTTTCTTGTTGCCCTCCCCCATTACATAAGGCAGGTGCGCGAACTCGGGGACGCAATCGGCGATTCCCAACTCGATGAGGGCGCGGTAAAGCACGATTTGGCGCGGAGTGGATGAGAGCAGGTCTTCCCCGCGCAGCACATGCGTGATATGCATCAAGGCGTCATCTACCGGGTTTACCAGGGTGTAGAGGGGGTCGCCGCCGCCGCGCACAATCACATAGTCCGGAACTGAACCGGCCTGGAACGTGATGTCTCCGCGCACCAGGTCATGGAAAGTAATATCTTCATCGGGCATCCGCATACGCAAAACCGGCTGGCGTCCTTCCGCACGGAAAGCAGCGATCTGTTCTTCCGTAAGGTTGCGGTCATATCCGTCATAGCCCAGGTGGGGATTGCGCCCGGCAGCTTTATGGCGCGCCGCGATTTCCTCGGGGGTGGAATAGGATTCGTAAGCATATCCCCCGGCAAGCAGCTTATCCGCTACCTCTTTATAGATATCCATCCGTTCGCTTTGCCGGTAGGGGCCGTAGGGGCCGCCCTTATCCACGCCCTCGTCCCAATCTAGCCCCAACCAGCGCAGCGACTCTAGGATTTGCTGAAAGGATTCTTCCGAGTCGCGTTTAGCATCGGTGTCCTCGATCCGGAAAACGAAAGTTCCCCCGGTGTGGCGTGCGTATGCCCAGTTAAATAGGCAGGTACGCACCATTCCCACATGCGGGGTACCAGTGGGTGAAGGGCAAAACCGCACCCGAATAGGGGAAGTGGAATCCGGATTCATACCTAAAATCTCCTTGCGTAAAATCATTAGTTCCCCTCGATTCTACTTCGCGCCCCGCCCGATTCTCGAACCTGGGTGATTAGCGGAACGGGCTACGAACTTCCGATTCATTTTCGGCCGCCCAACTCTTCTACCACCACCCCGGAGTGCATGGGGAGGCGTAGGGTGGATACATGCAAGATTTTGACCGCTTATCCCTGCAAGAACTACGCCGTAGAGGATCTTTAAAATGGACGGGAAAGACCTTCGAGGGTGAGCCTTTATGGGGAGCCTGGGTTGCGGAAATGGATTTTGGAACCGCTCCGGCGGTTGCGAGCTGCCTGCACCGCGCTATTGATGACGGTTTCTTTGGCTATATGCCGCCGCGTCTGTCCAGCGATCTTCGGGAAGAGACCGGGCGTTTTCTCGCTGATTCTTATGGCTGGCAGGTGAGCGCGGAAGATGTCTATATTACCTCTGATGTACTGTCGATTCTGCGTGCTCAAATCCAACTGATGACTAACCCCGGGGAAGCGGTGGTGGTTCCCACTCCGGCCTATATGCCCTTTTTGACTATCCCCACCCAGGCAGGACGGGAACTAATCGAGGTTAAAAGTCGCTATCACCAGGGACGTTGGGAGCTAGATTTTGCGGCGCTTGCAACGGCGCTTAGTCAAGAAAAAGCTAAGCTATTAGTGCTTTGCAACCCCTGGAACCCTACCGGGAGAGTCCTCAGCGAAGCCGAGCTGAGAAAAGTAGGGCAGCTGGCACTTGCCCATCAAGTAACGGTGTTTGCGGATGAAATCCATGCTCCCTTGGTGTTGACCGATAAGGCTCGCCACATTCCTTTTGCCAGCCTGGATCCTGATTTTTCCCAGATTACGGTTACTGCCCATGCGGCTTCTAAGGGCTGGAATTTGGCGGGACTCCATTGCGCGCAAATGATTTTGCCGCCTTCGCCGCTACGTGATCAATTTGAAGATGCCGGAGTAACTACTCAGCTAGCGATGGGAGCGACTCCTTTGGGAGCACTAGCGGCTCGCGCTGCCTATCAGGAGGGCGGAGCTTGGCTGCAAGAAATCAAAGCTTATATTCGCGAAAATCTCGCCCGCTCTCGTGATTTAGCTTTGCAGATTGCGCCCCGGCTTAACATACCGGAAGTAGAAGGAACCTATCTGTCACTGTGGGACGCGAGTAGCTATTGCAAAAACCCGGTTAAAATCGCGGAGGAGAAAGCGCGCGTGGGGGTAAATGGGGGCGAAATCCTGGGGAGTGGCTACCCCGGTTTGCTGCGACTTAACGCCGCGACTCCTCGCTACCTGTTCCTGGAGATGACCAGACGGATAGCTAGTGCGCTACGGGAAGCAGAAAATGATTAGTCTCGCGCTAGGCTCTGCGAAGTTAACGGTTTAGCGGTTGGCACTAACCACCATATTGTCCATCTGCCCTACCCCGGTAATGACGCTTTTTAGGCGTTCACCAGCACTTAAGGGCTGGGCAAGTTCGACTCCGCCTACGATCACTAGGTCCCCGGGTAGCAAGGTCATCATGGCGCTGACTTTAGCGAAGGCTTCGGCGGCTTTTAGCGGAAAGTCAGCGCTGCTAGCGGAGGCAACCTCCTGCCCGGAAACGCTAGCACTAATAGTGACGGCATCGGGATTAAAACCAGGGTCAACTACAATCCACGGACCTATCGCAGCAGATGTATCCCATGCCCGGGCCTGGGAGAAACTGATATCTTCACCGCCGCTAGCAAAGTCCACCCCAATGGTCCAACCGGCGATCACTGACTCCACCTGCTCGGGGGTCACGTTTTTACAAATAGTTTTAGCGACCGCTGCCAGTCCCACGAAGGCGCGTGCGGTGCCGCCTCCCCAAGCAGGAATGGCGATAGGGTCATCTGGTCCAATCACCGCCGTATTGGGTTTGATCCCCACCTGCGGCCACTGCCCCACACCCGCCGCTGATACCGCCAGATTCGCGCAGCAGCTAACTGCTTTCGAGCGGGGAATTACTGGAGACAGCAGCCGTGCCTCCTCCAAGTTGTAAAGCTGCCCAGAAGGTTCCGCCTTCTGAAATAGCGGGTCACCTTTGAGGGCAACAATCCGCTCACTTCCGTCCTCTAAAGCACCATAAATAGGGTGGGCATCGATCCGAAATCGCACAATCTTCATAGAGCCCAGTCTAATGCCCTTGCTAAAGTAGAAAGGATGAGCCAAGGAGGAACGCGTGAGTAATAATGACCAGGAACCGGCATGGCGACGCCTAATCGCCGCCATGTTTACCTCCCCGCACCCAAAGGTTACCCCTGGTGCCGACCTGGGACTTTGTATTGAATTGGATGGCAGTTTCCACCCATTGCGCCGGGATGTTTCTGGTACTTGGACCCGCAATCGCGCCAGTTGGCGAGACCTTTGCCAAACTAAATGGGAGTCAGTTTCTGCCGGTCTAGAAAGGACACAACTCAGCTGCCTACGGCAGGTGGCGGGGCTATTAGAAAAATCACCCCAAAGATTATCTTTAGAGGAGGGCGCGCAGGTATCCCCCGCTATTCGCACCTTGGCGCGCGCGGGATTTTCATTTGCCCTCGGCACCGAGCCTCTCACTCCACTGCGTTTTTCTCCGATTCTGGCGCGTCCTTTCCTGGATATTTGCGCGCCTGGCGATGTGGCGCTGCGTTTTGGGATTGATTTTTCTGCTGGTAATGACCCGGCGGGGCGCACAGTCGCCGCTACCTGCGTGGCTGCCGGTCTTGAACTGGTGGCCAGCGCAGAACTGGGATGTTTCGCCTTCTGGGATGATCGTTTTGGGCCGGTCAACCGGGTGTTGGGGGCGAAACCGGTGCGGGTGCCGCAAGCAGATTTAACGGATTTCTTGTTACAAGATTTTCCGCGCCTTAGCGATAGTTTCCCGGTTTATTCTTTAGAAAATAGTTTTGAGTTCCCCAAATATCGCTACCTGCTGGAGGTGGGAACTTCTCGGGAAGATGATCTTTACCGGATTCACTTGCGCGGAATGCGTGAGCTTGAGGGGCAAAAGATTGAAACCAGCGCCCCTCTGGATCAGATTGCGCAGCTGAAAACCCAGGTGACGAAGTGGCTGCGCCGCCAAGAAGGGGTTTTCACCTTCGATAGCTTTCTTTCTTGCCCCGCTCACCGCATTAACCAGTTACTGGATGAGTTGGAAACCGTTTTTGACGGTCAAGAGGTAGAGGTTAATCGTAGCGGGATTCCCCGTTCATTTTCGCAACAGGGCGGGGAAATCATCGTGGATTTAGCCCCTAATACTTACGGCTGGTTCACCCCGAATGTGCGTTTACATTTAGATGACCGCGACTTTTCGGCCTCCGATATCGCCCAGATTCGCGAGCGGGGCGGGCTAATCGATAGCGATACTTACTTGAGCGAAGCAGAGCTGGATCGATTGAGCCTACTTAGTGAGCGTGCCGGTCTTAATCGGCGCGGCATTCACCCGGCGATTATTGACCTCTCCCAGATCTTGGAGGGTACGCAAGCACAGGTGCGCGGCCTAGAAGCATGGAAGTCACGCACACTAAAGTTGCCGCCGATTGCCGCGCCCCACACAGCCAAGCTGCGCGAATATCAACGCACAGGCGTTTCCTGGCTGCTGGCACAACTAACGATTGGGCCTGGAGCGGTGCTTGCCGATGAAATGGGGCTAGGGAAAACTCTACAGATTTTAGCGGCGATTAATTCCTTGCCCTCCTCGAACCCGGTGCTGGTGGTTTCACCTACTTCGGTAATTAATGTTTGGGAGTCGCAAGCGCAACGTTTTTATCCCGGGATGGAGGTGCAGGCGCTGCGTAGCGGCACCGAGATTGAGGAGGGCTTCAATGGGGCAGATTTAGTGGTCACCTCCTACGGGTTGCTGCGCCGCCATGCTGAGGCTTTCTTAGAGCCTCAGTGGCAGGGAGTTATCTGTGACGAAGCGCAGCTGGTGAAGAATCCGCGTACCCAAGCTTGGCGCGTCCTCGCCGATATGCGCCGTGAGTGGACGATTTGTGCTACCGGTACTCCCCTAGAGAATTCTTTAGCGGATTTACATGCGATTTTATCTTTGGCGCAACCGGGCACTTTGCTTTCACGGGAACAGTTTGCCGCCTTGCAGCTGCGCGGGCTGAGTCAGGTGCGTTCGCTGGTGGCGCCCTATATGTTGCGGCGCACTAAAGCGGAGGTGGCACCGGATTTGCCTCCGAAGATTGAACAGGTGTTGCGGGTTGATTTAGAGCCGGGGCATAGCGTCGCCTATCGGGAACTGGAAACCCAGGCGCGCCACCAGGTTAGCGGCATGCTGCAATCCGGGGATCGAATGTCGATTCTGGCGGCATTGACGGCGCTGCGGCGAGCCAGTTTAGACCTGCGTTTGGTAGGTGGACGCGCCGGGATCACCAGCGCGAAAACCAACGCTCTGGTGGAACAGCTGCAAGCAATACCAGGACACAAAGCCTTAGTATTTTCGCAGTTCACGTCCTATTTAAAGCTAATTAAAGAAGCTTTGGAGGAGGCGGGAATCAAAACCGTTTATCTGGATGGGTCTACTAGGAGACGCGACCAGGTAGTTAAGGAGTTTTCCGAGGGAGACGCACAAGCATTCTTGATTTCGCTGCGAGCAGGTGGCACGGGGCTTACTTTAACTGCCGCCGACTATGTGTTTGTGATGGATCCGTGGTGGAATCCGGCGGTGGAAGAGCAGGCAATCGATCGCGCCCACCGGATCGGGCAAGAGCGCCCAGTCAATGTTTATCGCTTGGTTGCGACAGGAACTATTGAAGAAAAGGTTTCTCAACTTCAACAGTGCAAACGGGATTTATTCTCTTCGGTGGTACCTGCTTCGAGTTCTATTACCGATTTAGCTAATGCTTTGTTGCTGGATAGTGAGCAGTCAGTTTCTTCCATTTCCTGATTTTGGTGCGAAAGGTAGTAAACGGGGCAACCGTGTTGATATGTATCCATTTCCAAACCGGCCATGCTGAGGGGGTAGACGAAGCCCATGCTCGCTGTTCGGACGCGAACAGTTCGGTTGCACTGAGAGTATTTACCAGTTCAATAACTTCAGCTAGCAGCATTTTGAAACGGTCAATCAGCTCTGCGGTTTCAACCTGCCCCCAACGCTTATAAAAAGACTCATAAAGGCCGCCCAATTTATTCCATTTGTAGCCGGGGGCCGGAGTAACTACCTCGATACCGGCTTGTTCATCGCGTTCCCACCCCAATAAAAGTTCCATCCATCCCAATTGGTAAGCAAGCATCTGGCGGGGAGTGCGGTCTACCCCTTCGACTAACAAATCCCAATTACCCGCAGGTACCTCGGCGAATTCGCCTATAAACAGATTAGCGCGCTTAGTAATCTCGGCAGCTAGCTCAGCTCCTGACTCATACGTCCTCATTTCCTGACCCTCCCTATAGCAGGTTGAACTTAGTTACGGCTTCTGCCTCAAGTTTCAGCTATTTCTGCTAACCGCTTACAGTTTCGATTATCCTCGGTCGCTATTAAAACTCACGTCTGTCGCATTCAAGAATATATAACTCTCTTAAAGATTCCACCTCACCTCCACACCGTATTCACAGGCGCAGCTTATGATTTTCGCAGTAAGCGAGTATCGGCTATTCCTTTTGGGCTGGCGATGCTAAAAACTTCTGAAAAAGCGTTTATGCGCCGGGAGCTAAATTCTGCTGTCGTTGCTAGCGGCCGCGAGGATTCTTCGAGACGATTAAAAGGAAACAGATGGAAGGAATAGCTATGAAGACCTTGGACCTTTTGCGCAATCGCCGCTCGCGCTACCAACTGAACCGGGAGATTCCCCTCAGCCACCAGGAACTGCTCGATTTGATCGACGAGGTAACCGTGCAGGTACCGGATGCTTTCAATATGCAGTCGCAGCGGCTACTGGTAGTTACCGGTGAAAATCAAGACGCCCTCTGGAATCGGGTTTTTGAGGTTTTCGAGGGGAAAGTTTCGCGGGAAAAGATTGATTCTTTCCGGGCTGGTTACGGCACTATCCTCTACTTTTATGACCAGGCAGTCACCGAAGAAATGGCGGGCAAGTTCCCTACCTATGCTGACAAGTTCCCGCATTGGGCGGCGCAATCCTTGGGAATGCTGCAGTTTTCACTGTGGGTAGCGCTCCGGGAAGCAGGAATTGGCGCTTCCCTGCAACACTACAATCCGGTGATTGACCATGAGGTCAAGCAAATGTTCGACCTGCCCGAAACCTGGGTGCTAGATGCGCAAATGCCGTTCGGTTTGGCCAGCGATGAGCCTCACGCTAAGCGGCTGCAAGACATTCGCCAGCGGGTAATCCAGCGCTAACAAAGCAATCGAGCGCCGGCAAGGTCAAGCTTTAGACCTTGCCGGTAGCCCGGCGGCATTATTCCCCGGCTCGAGTTGGAATCCACCTGGCATTTTCAGGTAATAGCCCAAATTTCGCGGTTATGCCAGGCGCAACAACCTATAGGAGTACGCCCTGCTCACTGCTGCTAGTTTTTTCTGGCGTCAGCGAAAGAGGCGCTACTACCTCCATAGTGTCCTCTAGGGGGATTTCGCCTAAAGCTGCCAGCACGCACCTGCCTACGTGGTACCCCAGGTTTACCGGTACCGCATTACCTATCTGTTTGTATTGGGCAGCCATGGATCCACAAAACTCCCAATCATCGGGAAAGGTTTGAATCCGCGCATACTCGCGCACCGTGAAAGGACGGGTTTCGCTGGGGTGACAACGCTCGGTCTGTTTTTGCGCCGGGTTACAGGTCAGGGTAAGCGCGGGCTGATTCCAGGCCATACGCCGCGCCATCCCGGTTTTACCTCCCCCTAAAAAGTAGGAGGCGCCCATATATTCTCGCTGTATCTCGTCAGGTAGGTCTCGCCAGTTCCCGCCCTCGGGAATCATTTCCATAACCTTAGCTTTACGCTCGGTATAGCGCTGCCCTGGGGACTCGGGAACATTTTGCAGCGCTTCTTTTAGAGTGAGAACATAATCGTTTTCTTTAGGGAAAATGATGGGCAAATCTAAATCTTTGCGCGTGGCGAATAGAATCAATCGCTCACGCTTTTGCGGCACATCTAAGTATTGCGCCCGCAGAACCTGGTAGTTTACCCGGTAGCCCAGTTCATCAAAGGTATTGAGCATAGTGGTGAGAGTATTGCCGTGATCGTGTTTTACCAGTCCCCGCACATTTTCCCCAACGGCAATCGCGGGACAGATAGTTCGGATAGCCCGCGCAAACTCAAAGAACAAAGTGCCGCGCGTATCCTCAAATCCCCGACTTTTCCCCGCATAGGAAAATGCTTGGCAAGGGAATCCGGCTTGGATAACTTGGGCGTCCAGCTTTGAAAAATCTACCTCGTGCACGTCCTCGGGGCAGATATTCCAGTCAAAGCCGTGCGCCTGGCTATTTTGTCGCAAAGTAGCTACCGCATTACGGTCAAACTCGTTAAGAAATACATGCGGGATTCCCGCATTATGGAAACCGAGGGCGGTACCGCCGCCTCCTGCAAATAAATCCACGCAGGTAGCCCGGGGATAGGTTTTGTCTGAACGCAGTACCGTAAATGGTTTTTCTTCCCCGCTTCCCGAGAGTTTACGTTGTAATCTTTCGATTTCAGCCACGTTGAATAGACGATTTCCGCGTCCATCGCGACTAGCCTTAATCAGCCCCTGTTTAGCCCAACGGCGGATAGTATCTACCGATACTTTTAGCTCCCCGGCGGCCACACCTATTTGGACTAGCTTATTCTCCACCAACACCCCTTTACCTAGTACCCTTGCCTAGGTAAAGGTTACTATAAATGAGTTTCTTTCCGCTAGATGGGTAGGCTAGTGGTGAACAAGTCTTCCATTTCTTTTTCGTCCAGTTTTACACCTTGACCAGTAATATCCGAAAAAATTCGGGGCAATGCCATATAAATTTCATGCAATGCAGTGGGGCGCTCGAACACTAAGGCATAGGCAGTTACCCCGTCGCATACCCTAACTATTGATTTTTCCGAGCGTCCCGATACTTTCCAGGGACGATCGTATTGTTCTGGAGTTTTTGGCACTATTTGAAACAGATAGGCGATAGCGTCGCTGGCTCGCGCTAAAGAATCTAGGTTGTCCCAGATATTCTTTTCATCAGACGCCTTAATCGTATTGAACCGATTCTTCACTTCTGCAAATAACGGTTTTTCATGTAGGGGATGCAGAAACCCTGGTTTGGTTCTCAAATCTATGGAACCACCCGAGGCGCCAGTTTCTGTCCAGTTCTCAGCCAATCCCAATACTCGCTGATGCCAATACCCCACGTTATCGGACAAAGTCTTGTTCAAAGCGCGTTCTTTTTCAAACAGGCGAGCTTGAGATACCGCCTCCCCAGCAAGAACCGCTTGTGCCACCAGAGTAAAGGGATCAGGAGGGAGAGGCTTGCGTTTTACCGGGGAAAACACTTTAGAAAAAGACAACTTGGTAACCCCATACAAAGCGTCTTCATCGATCCAGTCCAAACCGTAAGAATGTTTCTTGCTCAAAACAATACCTCTCAGAAATACGATTTTCCCGTTGAAACCCGAGCTGTCCTAGGCGTATGCTACCAAGTTTTTCATCCCCGAAGCCTCACCGAAACGTTCGATTAAGAATTTACCCCGCATAGCCGCGACCTAAATCCTGAGATCTTCAAGCCCGAGTATTGAATAGTTGGCTACTCCCTTGCAGGGCTAAAGATGGAAGCAGCATATATAAAACTTTCACTCTCCCCAGCTGGCTGTGCGTCCTCACCTCTAAAGACGGGAAGGTTTCGGCCGAGAAATGGCGTTAGGAACCCCGGCAGAACCCTCCGTTAAAGCCGCACGAATAGCAATAGCTCCCCCTTAGATTGAGGACAAAATTTTCGGCTTAGCGGTAGCGGCGGCGCAGGATAACTGTCGCTCCCAGCGCTACCCCTAGGGCACAAATCCCCAACAGAGCAGCAGAACTACTGCCGGTATGAACTATTTCCTCCGGTACCGGAGGGGTTGCAGGCGGAGTCCCTGGTGGGGTTACCGGAGGGGTTGCAGGTGGAGTCACCGGCGGAGTTACCGGCGGCGTGGAAGGTGGTGTCGGCGGTGGCGTGGGCGGAATAAAAGTATTGGTGAAGGACACCAGGTTAACTCCATCATTTTGCTCGGCTTGGGCAACTTGGCTGACCTCGAACTTACCCGCAAGTTCTGCCGGCAAATTCTCTGTCACCTTATAGGTAAGCGCCACTCGCTCTTCCGGTTTCTTCTCCACATCTGCGAGCGTATATTTAGGGAGCTTCTCGAGGGCGAATTGAAAGTCTTTGCCCTCGCCTTGTCGGAAACTGTCGGCTCTCAGATACTTTCGCACCGGCTCGGTCGCTATTTTGTTGTCTCCCTGCCAGGTTTCCACTTGGAAGTTATCGATATAATCACGCATATCGAAATCTTTAAGCAGTTCAAGTCCGCCCTCCCAGTGTTTCTTAACCAGCAAATCCAGGTAGGGGATAATCTCGGTTTCTGAATCAGGAATCCGGTTATAAATAGGTTGCTTGCCTAGTTTTTTCAGCTTTACTTGAAACTTAATCGAGAGATTTCGCGCCTCAGGAATCTTAATCGCTTTAAGAAAATCGAATTCTGCTAGCTGGGTCTTTGCCTTGTCCAGCAGCCTAATCTCCCGGGTGTCCGGGTTATAGCGGGCCTCAAAGTCCGTGGATAAGTCCCCGTCCTCCATGACTTTTAAGGAATCCGGAACCAGTTCCAGGCGTTCATCTAGCTTATCGATTACCGTGGCCGTGTCCTTAAAGCCCATGTCTACATACTTGCCATACTTAACCACCAGGCGGTGATCTCCCGGAATCTTCGCGTTAATCTGGTAATCGATTAAGTCTCCCCTGCTAGCGTAGGCTTTTTTCGCATCCTCCCCAATCGGGTATTTCGCCTGGTCGATAACCTTATCAAAAACCGGTTTCTTCGGTACCAGCAGTAGCAGCGGGGTCTTGTAACCAATATATGCGCGCGAGCTCGCGTTATCCTTAAATCGCTCATCGGTAGCGCCATAGGGATTAGCCCACACTTCTTCATGATTGCTGTTCGACTGGAGCATCCTCATAGTGAGCCGCCCATTTTCTGCCAGGCGAACTCCGTACTGTAATGACAGGTCGTAGTCTTTCTTGAACGCTGGCGCCGCGTCCTCAATCCGCACCGTATACTCCCCCGGAGTTACTGCCTTAAACAAACTTGCCGGATAATCGTAGGCGGTTTTAGTAGCAGTAGATTTTGCGATCAGCTTTCCTTGCTGGTTATACAGCCCCAGGGTAAACCCGGGTTTCGCATAGGCAGTAGCAAAAGAGTCATACTTGACGCTTTCGATATTAGAAGCCAGGATATACACCTGTTTTCCCAGAGTAACGGTCAAGGTATTAGTCGCCGGATCGAATTTTTGCCCGGCAATTCCGTAATACATATAAGCCTTTGGCAAGCTGGGCAAAGAAAGCTTCGCGCCCTCCGGCACCCCGGTCGCTTGAATATCGAAAGAGTAATCTCCGCTGGCAGTAGGCAGAGACAGCTGTTTTTCTGCCTGGGGATCCGACTTACCCCCGATATTAAACTTCCAGGTGTCACTCTCCCCCAGCACCTCCAGGGGACGCTTAATAGTCACGTGATAGGTCTTATCCACCAGCTTCAGCGGCTTTAACACCAACTGAAATCCCTCGCCCATGGCCAGTACTTTTTGCACCGAATACGGCGTTTTCTGCCCGCCGTCTTTCAAGGTGATGCTCGACAAGTCTGCTTGCGTTGCCGGCACCAGAGAGCTCGGGGCGAACTTGCCGCTGTCATCGTAGGCGAGCGCTTTTAGGAAACCGTGACCAGCAGAATCTTTCCTGACCGTAACAGTCTCATTTTTCTGGCTAACCGAGTTGTATAGCGGGAGTTCAAAGGATTCCGCGGTGCCCGGAAGGGATTTCCCGGCTTCATCGACCATAGTAATGTCGTAGCGCGCCGAGATTTTTTCTTTAAAGGTCATCCGCATTTCCGGGGTGCCATCGGAGCCGGCCGCAACCTTTACTTTTTGTGCCTCCCCTATCTGCGAAAAACCTTTCTTCACCGAAAAAGTAATTTCCTTGCCGAGGGGGTAATCCGCGGCCTCTAGGCCGAACTCAATCTCGCATTTTCGCAACCCATTTTCTAGGGTTTTGTCCGAGGTAACGTCAGCGGCCTCAATCTCGTAGGAGTCAGCAAACCAGCCGGTGCCTTCTTGAATCTCTAAGTCGGTGCACTTAGCCCGGGTATAGATAGTTGCATAGAGGGCGGCTGTATCTTCGTCCTCGTCACCTGCCGCCTGCGCTAAAGGCGATAAATACGCCATCCCTAAGATTAGTGCCAGGATCACACCGATCAGAGAAAGGTTCGCGGCTTTTCTGTTCATATTCCCCACTTGCGGTAGCAGTATTTCGACCTGTTGTCAGAATATCGCGCTGGAGATACCGAAAATAATGCAGCGTAAAAAATCACAATAATACTTGCCTGGAAGGAGAGAACAAACCCACCAGAAAAATACTGCAAAATTAATAGCTGCTATTACCTATTTGACATGGAAAAACAGCCACCTGTATTCGGGGAGAATCGCGCACTTGCAGGAGGGAGCAATGCTGCGTATGATCCAGTTCGTGTCCAAAACACAGCGGCATTATTTTAACTATGCGGCAGTGATATTATCCGGGTTCCTTATCGCCCTGCTGATAGGAACCTGCCTACTAATGCTGCCGTTATCCACGGTGCATGTCGGGGGTCTACCGCTACTTCCGGCCTTATTTACCGCCACCTCTGCCCTCTGTGTTACCGGTTTGACGATTGTTGACACCGCCACCTATTGGACGGATTTTGGCAAGGTCGTAATTTTACTATTAATACAGGTAGGCGGCTTCGGGGTGATGAGTTTTGCGGCGGTGCTCGCCCAAGCAGTAATCCGCCGAGAAAGTCATAGCGCCAAGCTGGCTTCAGCGGCCGAGCGACGCAGCGTCACCGGCAGGTTGGGCGTGCTGTTGCGCCGGGTACTGGGAACTTCCCTCCTGGTTGAGCTACTCACCGCTATTCCCCTGACGATTCGTTTCCTGTCCCTAGGGTATTCGCTGCCGCGCGCCCTCTGGCATGGGGTATTTCATGCAGTTTCGGCTTTTAATAATGCCGGCTTCGCCCTCTATTCGGACAATATGTCTTCCTTTGTAGGAGATTGGGGGGTATGTCTGCCCCTGATCATTGCGATCATTATCGGAGGTTTAGGATTCCCTGTCCTCTTCCAACTGCGTACCAGCCTATTCAAGCCTTACCGCTGGTCACTACACACTCGGATGATGATAGCTGGCACCGGCGGCCTCCTAGTATTTTCTTCCCTACTGATTACGGCTTTCGAGTGGCATAACCCGAAAACTTTGGGCAAACTCCCCACCGCGGACGCGATCCTGGCCGGAATATTTCAAGCAGTCCAAACCCGCACCACCGGTTTTAACTCGATAGATATTGGACAAATGCATGAGTCCACCTTGTTTGCGATGGACACTTTTATGTTTATCGGCGCTGGACCGGCCGGTACTGCCGGGGGTATCAAAATCACCACCATGTTTGCCCTCCTGGCCATTGTCGCTGCCGTTATCCGCGGGCGCAACCAAGCAGTGGTGTTTGGAAAAAGCATTTCTTCCGAGGTCGTCCATCAAGCAGTCGCGGTGGTGGTGCTGGGATTTATCTTGGTGGTTACTTCCACCATTTCGATCATGTTCTTAACCCACTTCAACTTGTCGCAAACCCTATTTGAAGTGTTCTCCGCTTTTGGTACCGTGGGTCTATCTACGGGAATAACGCCGCTACTTAACGATCCTTCGCAGTTAATACTTATAGCTTTAATGATTATTGGGCGGCTAGGTCCGATTACGGTTGCTACCGCACTCGCTTTCGCACCTAGCGCCTCCAAGATTTCCTTCCCCACAGAAAGGCCGATCATTGGTTAATTTCTCTAAACCTACTTACGCGGTTCTGGGATTAGGACGCTTTGGCAGCGCCGTCGCCCGCGAACTCATGTCCGACTACGCCGTGGTTATCGGTATCGATTTAAACGAGACGGTAGTGAACCGCAATAACGGCATCTTGAGCCAGGTGGCGCAAACGGACGCCACCGACATTGCCTCCATTACTGAACTCGGCGTCGCTGATTGTGATGGCGTAGTAGTCGGGATTGGCGGCCCCCACGTGGAGGCCTCTATCCTCACTTGCTCCCTGCTCACCGATATGGGGGTTAAGAACCTGTGGGCAAAGTCCTCCGGAACCGCCCACGGACGCATCTTGGAACAGATTGGAGTCCCCCATATCGTTTACCCCGAGGTGGCGATGGGGCGGCGGGTAGCCCACCTGGTACGCGGGGTAAACCTGGACTACGTAGAACTGTCTTCCGGCACCGCCATGGTTAGAACTATTCTTCCCAAGTCTGCAGCCGGGCCTCTCGATGAGGTTGACCTTTGGAATCGGCACGGGGTAAAGATCGTGGCAGTACTGCGGGAAAACCAGTGGCAACCGGTGCTGGGGGCAGTAGAACTTTCCGAGGGCGACCAAGTACAGATTTACGGCGGCGCGAAACAGGTAGAAAAGTTTGCCCGCCTCGCTCCTCGCCCCTAGCGGTCTACCCTAGCGCGGCCACTAGTGATAACCGGGCTAACTTCCTCCGCAGACCCTATAGACCAGACCCTATTGCAGTGGCGATAACCGAAGTAGTGGTGCGGTTTATGATTCGCGGGGACTGTTGGTGCTGTGAGGTTTTGAGTAAAACAAGCTGCCAATCTTGTTAGCTGTCACTGCTATCAATGAATAAGCGACCCCGTAGATCTGCGCAGATTCGTTGAAAAAGATCAGCATGGGCACCATGAAAAACAGTATCGGCATCACTATCCATAAAACTGTGAAGCCCTCCGTGATTCCGTCCCAGACGGCTAACGTCACGGTGATTAGCGGAAACACTATGAACAGCATCAAGATAAACAGCATCATGCCTGAATCAGGGGCGCTGAATACTCCGATGGCGGCTCTAGTAAGAGCAGGCAGTAAAAGATAGCACGCGAAAAGCCCGCCAAGTCGTGCCCAAGTGCCGCGTCTTTTCCACCTTTGCATGCACTCATTTTTTCATGTCCAGAAGGGAAAAACCATGGGGCTTGGAAACTGGCTACGCCCCAAACCAAGCGACGTTAAAAACCACCAGATGAACTCGTCCTATCCGTTTATATTTGAGCCGACTTCTTCTGGGCTTCCGGTTACCGAACGTAGCGCGATGCAGAGGACGCTCATCTCTATCGCGTAATCTTGCAGGGGATTTTGGGATCTCAAATCTACTACGAGTGCTGCGGTAAAGTAGAAGATGCAGAAGGTGGGAACAAGGTCTCCCATCATGTCTTAGAGGGTGTCTAGCGGACGCAAGCGCTGCTAGGCTCTCTTCTTATTTCTTTTCCGGTCTAGGGGGTCATTACCGCGCTAACCCGGGAGATACCCGTCAGTCAATCTTCCACCACGAGGTTGATAGAAGCAACAAGATCGGGGTTAATACCCAAAGTGGCGGGTTAATCCCAACAGGAGCCATAGCTACCCGCTGGAATTAACCCGCCTAGAGAAAATCCACCCGTCACTAGCGCAAAACCAGGAGACCAATTAAGCGTTAAACGCCTGCTCTATGCGCTCGTGCGCGGCCCAGATCTGCTCAGGTAGATTCTTGAACTGTGCAAGGTGCTCGCGGCGGTAGCCCATCTCCTTCTTCCACAGATCGGTGTCGATGGAAAGAAGCTTATCCAGATCGGCGTCGTCACCTTCGAAACCATCCAGATTCAACTCTTCCTTCTTCGGCAAAATACCTACCGGTGTTTGCACGCCCTCAGCGCGCCCTTCCTTAACGTCTAGCAGCCAAAGCAGCGCTCGCAGGTTGTCGCGGTAGCCAGGCCAGCAGAAGTGTCCGTCTTCCGGATCGCGCTGGAACCAGTTCACGTGCGCAAAAATGGGCTGTTCCTTCGCGGAGCCAATTATTTTCAACCAGTGGGTCGCGTAGTCCCCTTCGGGGTAGGACATGAAGGGGCGCATCGACATCGGATCGTAACGCAGCACGCCCTCCTTGCCTTCAGCCGCGAAAGTGGCTTGGGCTCCCAGGGTCAAACCGTCGTATACGCCCTCGGCTAGGTCGGTGATTGCCCGGATAAGCGGCTCCCGGTCCTTTACTCGCCCGCCAAAGATGATGGCGTCAATTGGCACCCCTTGCGGTTCTTCGTAATCGGGAGCCACGTTGGGCACGTTAGCCAAAGATGTGGTGAAGCGGGAATTGGGATGTGCCCACTCGTCTCCCTTGGCCTCGCAGCGCTGCCGATCGGCCGGGCGGTCGGAAATCTTTTCGCCCTTCCAATCCCGCCAGCCAGTAACGTCTTCGGGGTAGTCCGGGGTCTTACCTTCCCACCACAGCTCTTGGGTTTCGGGGTTGTAAGCGACGTTGGTGAAGAGCGTCTTAGAGCCTTCTTTGATGGCGTCCATGGCGGTGGGATTAGACTTCCAGTTGGTGTCCTTTGCCACGCCGAACGCGCCGTATTCGGGGTTCATGCCGTAAATCTTGCCGTCTTCGCCAACGTGCAGCCACACGATGTCATCGCCGTAGAAGTAAACTTCGTAGCGGTCACCCAAGGCGTCCGGGGCTAGCATCATAGCGAGGTTGGTTTTACCGGAAGCTGAGGGGAAACCACCGCACACGTAGTAGGTGTGATCCTTGAGCTTATCCTTAATCCCGATCAGCATGAACTGTTCGGAAAGGAATTCCCCGGAGGCCCAGCCGTCGTAAGAAGCTTGGCGCAGACCGTGGGCGATCTTGCCGAGTAGCGCGTTGCCGCCGTAGGAGGAACCGAAGTGCAAAATTGTGCGTTCGTCGGCTACCGTGGCAAACAGGCGCTTATCCTTATCGGTGCCCTGCCCCAAGTTCTTCAGGTCGCCAGTAACGTGCACTGCGCGCACGAATTCTGCCGGATTTTCCAAATTGTTCAGGTGTTCTACGCCAACCCGGGCCATGCGGATCATGTGAAGAACCACGGTGAGGTTGTCGGTAAGTTCCACTCCGCGAGCCCACTTTTCTAGCGGCGATTTCGGCGGTGCCATCAGGTAGGGCACCACGTACATTGTTTTACTCCGGGAGGCGCCCTTCATGCTTTCCAACTGCCGGGCAGTTACTTCCGTGGCGTCGTGCCAGTTGTTGTAAATTCCGGCTTCTTGCGGATTGTGGGTGGCGACGACGGTGCGTTCCTCGCTGCGCGCCGTGTCCTTGTAGTAGGAGCGGGAGTAGTAGAGTCCATCACCCGCAGGTGCGATTTCACCGGTGGCTAGGCCTTCGGCGATGAGTCGGTCGTCATCCTTTGCGGAAATGACTTCGATGGCAGCGGGTTCGGTAATTCCGGCCCAGTGCGCTACATACTCAGCTACTGCGGGATTTTCCAGCCCGGCATCGCTGAGGATCTTGGCAATGTTATCCATATTTATTACTCCTAAAATTTCGTGTAGTAGAACATTAAATTTAGGATACCCGAAACTTTTGAAGCAAACCTGGATTTAAGTCCTGCCTGGAATAAATAGGAACAAAACCTGGGACGCTGCAGTATGGGCTAGCAAATCCGCTAATAGGAGAGCCCTCTGTAGGCTAGTTAGTTTCTTAACTCTCCCTTTTCTCCCGCCTATGTGTCGGCTAGATTACCCCGACATTACTTGACCAAATAGGGGGCACTCACGCTACTCTTTTGTTAGGCAAGGCTTACCTAATTAAATATTAGAAGGGATATATCGCATGAAAACACGCGACTTCATCAACATTGGCGTTTTTACCGCAATTTATTTTGTGCTAGTTTTCGGCACTGGAATGCTAGGCATCATTAATCCAGCAATGATGTTTGTGGGCTATGCCTTAGGTCTTATCGCTAACGGCGCCGTAATCATGCTATTTAAGTCGCGGGTACCGAAGATTGGCGCCTTGGCATTAATGGGACTATTAGTCGGGATTTTAATGGTAATTACCGGGCACCCCTGGGTTACTGCCCTACTTACACCTTTGCTGGGACTAGCCGCAGACTTCCTCTTCGCTAAAAAATCAGCGGTTTTTCGGGTCCTAGGATACGCCGTCATGTCCGTATGGTACGTGGTGCCCTGGTTCCCGGTATTCATTGACGCTCAGGGCTACTACAAATATATTGCTGACTCTATGGGGACTGCCTATGCAGATTCATTACGCTGGTTCTTGTCACCATGGATGATTGTGGCCTGGGGCGTGGGAATTTTCATTCTCGGGCTTATCGGCGGAGTCTTCGGAAATTCTCTAATGGCGCGGCACTTCCGTAAAGCTGGCATCGCAAAGTAATGAGCCTTCAATGCCAAACTAGCGCCCCCGGATCAGCAGCAAGCTATCACCAAGATCAGGTCACCAGCGCTGAAATCTTAGCAGCTAACCAACGGCATTCCCGGCCAGATCCGCGCACCGTAATACTGGTTATATTCGTATTAAATGCCCTGGTAATGTCGCGACTACCCATAGTGATCACTTTCCTGGTAGCCGGTATTGCGCTCTTGGCTTTACTATTGTCACACTGCTATTCATGGGCGCTAGGTTTCCTCGCCGTGGAAGGAACCTGGGTCGCTTGTATCTATCTTTTCCCCAGAATCTGGCCAAGCGCCCTCACCGCGTTCCTAATGGTTTTAGGCTACTGGATGATAAGGATTTGCACTGTTGGCGGTCTGGCAGGTTACGCGATTAAAACTATCGTCCCCGGAGAACTCGTAGCCGGTCTTCGCAGCTTACGCATACCGATAGCTGTAACCGTTCCCCTGGTAGTGCTACTACGATTCATACCGACAGTATTTCGGGAATACCGCGCAGTAAGAGAAGCAATGTCCCTGCGGGGATTACAAATGGGATGGCGCGCCCTCTTACATCCCCTCCATTTTCTAGAAATGGTTTTAGTTCCCTTACTGGCATCCTGCGCCCGAACCGCTGATGAAATGACCGCCGCCGGCATGGTGCGCGGTTTAGGGTCCACTATTTACCCAAGTACTTTGAAACAGCTGCGATTCAGCCGACTGGATGCCCTCTGGATACTGACGCTAATCGCCCTGATTGCTCTCATCCCCTACTCAGACCATCTAGCTATACTCTCGGGTGGATTCAAATGAGCACCTTAATCGACCAGGTCTCCTTCGATTACCAGTTCAACCCGGACGAAGAAACCTCATCAGCTCACGTAAGCGCAGTCAGCGATATCAACCTCGATTTCCCTACAGGATCCTGTACCTTAATCACCGGTCCTTCCGGAGCAGGCAAGTCGACCCTCTTAAAACTTCTGAACGGTTTAATACCCGAACTTTATAAGGGTAATCTCAGCGGACGCACTACCCTTGCTGGTCTCGATACCGTGCAAACAGATATCCAAGAATTAGGGCGTACCGCCGGGACAGTTTTTCAAAATCCCCGTTCCCAGTTTTTTACGGCAAATGTACTAGAAGAGTTAGCATTCGCGAGCGAAAATGCCGGAGATACTCCCAAAACAACTGCTAACCGGATCGCGGAAGCTGTAAACGCCTGGGGCATTCAGCGTCTGCTAGGCAACGAGTTACGTAAGCTTTCCGGAGGTGAATTGCAGCTGGTTGCTTGCGCAGCAGCAGTTGCCGGACCGCAGCAAATCCTGCTTTTAGACGAGCCCACCTCTAATCTTTCCCCTGAAGCAATCTCCGCATTCAGCGAAGTCTTACAAAGATTAAAAATCGCGGGCTGGACCCTGGTAGTAGCCGAGCACCGCGTTTACCCTCTAAAGGGTCTCGCAGATCAAGTCGCGATCATGGATAAAGGACGAATCCAGCATTTGTATACTGCGGATAAGTTTTTTAGTTTGTCTTCTAAACAGCGTAAAGAGTTAGGGTTGCGTACCCTGGAAAAACCGGAAATGTGCGTTAACACCACTCCTGATCAGCAGGCGGACGGTATCACCGCAAAAAATTTAAGGTTCAGTTACGGCAAACACCGCGTCCTCAATATTCCTTCCCTATGTTTACCGAAGGGAAAAGTAGTTGCGCTAGTCGGCCCGAACGGAGCAGGCAAAACTACTCTTGCGCGCACCCTCATCGGGTTAGCTCACCCGGAAGGAGGCAGCGTTATTAGTTTTAGCGGCAAATCCTGCCGAGCGGCAGACAGACAAAAACGCAGCGTGCTAGTAATGCAAGATGTAAACCGGCAACTATTTGCTGAAACGGTAGCGGCAGAGGTCGTACTAGGAAATGACAATCTTAGTAAAGAGCAGGTGCAGGCGCTTCTAGGTGATCTGGGGTTGCAAGGATTATCTGAACGGCACCCAATGACTCTTTCCGGAGGACAAAAACAGCGTCTCGTTATTGCCAATGCCCTGGCGAGCCAGGCAGAGCTTTACGTATTCGATGAACCCACCTCGGGGGTTGATTACCAGCACCTACTATCGATCAGTTCTCAGATTCGCTCACTAGCCGCAAAGGACAAAGCGATCCTGATTATTAGTCACGACTTGGAGTTCATCAATGAAGTTGCCGATTATCAGCTGTTGCTCCAGCCTCTCGATAGTGAAATAAACGTGCAACTTACCGCGCCCGACCAAGAGAAACATTGAAAGAGGAAGCACAGTGAATGATCACCAAGTTAGCGAATCAGAAAAAGATGCAGCGGAAAATATCAAGCTGACCAGCAAACAAGGTAAAGCCGCATTACGAGAACTATTAGCTCCCGTGCAAATGGCGCTGCGAGTCGGTCAAGTGATGGCGGTTATATCCGCTATTTTGCGAGTTTTTCCTTTCGTTGCTTTAGTGGGGATCGGCAACGAACTCCTAACCTCATTGGGCAATGGCGTATCCCCCAACCAAAGCGTCATCATATTTTGGGTACAGGTGTTAATCGGAACATTTTGTGGAGGGCTGTTCGCCTATTTTGTGGGCTTGTTGGTTACCCATATTGCAGATAATCGCCTATCCGCAAGTATTCAGCAAAAGATTATCCGTTTTCTGGGGCAAGCTCCTTTAACTTGGTTTAGCGATAACACTTCCGGACACGTGCGTAAAGTACTGCAAGACGATGTAAAGAATCTACATGTGCTAGTAGCACACCGCCCCGTAGATTCGCTGATCGCTACCCTAGTGCCCATATTTTGCGCGGGTTATACCTTCACTATTGATTTAAGACTCGGACTTTTAGTAATTGTTACGGTGCCGATTTACATCATTGCCTACGCAGTGATGATGCGAGGAATGAGCGATAAATCCTTAGAACTTGATGCAAAACTTGATCAGGTTTCCTCCGCAATGGTGGAATTCGTAAAAGGCATCCAGGTGGTTAAAACTTTTGGGATCACCGGAAAAGCACACCGCAAGTATGCCCACAGCGCCAATGAAGCCTGTGACTATATGGAGGAATGGAATCGGCCAATGGTGCATGCGGCTTCCCTGACCGCCGCCCTCACCTCTACCCCATTGGTAGTTCTCTTATTTGGGATTGTCGGCCCCTGGTTCGTCTCCAAACATTGGGTTAGTCCGGTAGAAGTAGTTGCCGGTTGTTTAATTGCCATCGCGCTGCCCTCCTCAATTAACCTGATAACCCAGCTTGCTTGGAATTACCAGTTAGCAGGTGCCGCGGCCAAAAGGATTCTTGATCTTCTTGGGGTAAAGCCCCTCTCCTGCCCGGATCAGTCACTGCATTTACCCCAAGACGCAAGCATCGAATTTAAAAATGTATCGCTCAGCTATGGCCATACGCTAGCTTTGGATAATGTTTCCTTACGTTGTGCGCCCGGTACAGTAACCGCTCTCATGGGGCCATCAGGAGCCGGGAAAACCACCCTAGCCAAATTGGCCGCCCGCTTCCTGGATCCCGATACGGGAACAGTACTAATCGGTGGAGTCAACCTTAAAGAACTTAGTAGAAGCGACCTCTACCATCATCTCGGGTTCGTCTTGCAAGATGCGCAGCTCTTGCGGGCTTCCATTCGCGACAACATCTCTATCGGGCGACACGATGCAGATGAAGCCGAGATTATTAACGCTGCTCGCCAGGCACAGATTCATGACGAAATCATGGCACTACCTAAAGGATATGACACCGTCGTCGGGGAAGATCTGAAGCTATCGGGAGGGCAAGCTCAGCGGATTGCCATCGCCAGAACCTTACTATTGGATGCGCCGATACTCATATTGGATGAGGCAGCAGCCATGGTAGATCCGGAATGTGAAGCACAAATCCAAAAAGCTATTAACCATCTGATGGCCGGACGTACTGTTCTGGTTATTGATCACCGCCCAGATTCAGTCAAGAACGTCGATCAAATCGTCCTCCTTGATAAAGGAGAGCTGGTGGCCTGCGGTGATCACCAGAAGCTACAAAATATAGAACTCTACCGCCGCCTGTGGTCGGCATCCAATGTTGAGTTTACGGAAGGAGGACGAAACTGAAATGGCTAAGTCAACGGGAGCTATCGACATAATTCGAACAAATTTCCGCCTCAGCGCCAACTCTCAAAATCACAGCAGGAGTATCAGCTGGGCAGCTCGGATCATCAGCGGCATTGCGCAGGGGGTAGGCTTACTTGCGCTGATTCAGCTCGCAAATACCTGGGCTAGCAGGCAGGAAGAAACCGCCAATAACGCTAACCCCTGGATCTTAACCCTGCTCGTCACGGCGATTATCGGAGCGATCAGTATCTACATACGAGATCGGTTCTCCTACGAAGGCGCGTTTTCGGTGATGCGTTCTGTCCATCGCCGCGTCGGGAATCAGTTGGCAAAACTGCCCCTGGGATGGTTCTCCACTGATACTACCGGGCGCTTGTCCCGTCTAGGGGCAGCTACTGTCAATGAGCTCGGCAATCTGAGTGCCCACTTGCTCACGGAACTGTCTGCCGCCACCGTCACTTTGCTGACGCTGCTTGCTGGTTTGCTCTGGTGGTACCCCATCCTGGGGTCAATTTTTGCGTTATGCCTAATCTGTTACCTGATTCTGATGTGGGCACTAACCTATCTTGACAGTGCTGCCAGCGCCTACGCGGCCCCGGCGGCTACTGAACTCGCTGATCGGATTGTAGAATTTTCTACCTGTCAATCTATGCTCCGTGCATGTGACCAGACGATTTACCCCCAAATGGCCACCGCTTTAGCAGAAAATCGCCGCAGATCCACTCGCCGACTATGGATAGAATGCATCGGGAATTTCCTCGGCGGTATCGCCTCGCAAACAATTTGCGTGGTAATGATTATTTCCAGTGTTCATCTTGCTTTTACTGGAAGCCTTGCTCCCCTGGCAGTGGTGGCGGTCATTGGGATAAGCCTAGAAATTACTCATTACCTTTCCACGATTTCTGATTGTCGAACCGGGTTATTGGCGGTTGGACCGACAATGGCGACTATTAACGAAGTACTAGATGCGCGCCCTCTTCCTGAGCCGGAAACTTCGCTACCCCAACCACTACCCCATCAGGTTGAGCTTCGAGAGGTTGATTTTGCTTACGGGAACGATAAACAGGTGCTCAACAAAGTCAGCTTCACCGTTGCGCCCCACACTATGACCGCACTCGTTGGCTCTTCGGGGGCAGGTAAAACCACTATTGCCCGCTTAATTTGCCGATTTTGGGACGTAAGCTCGGGTGCGGTACTCGTTGGAGGTCGAGATGTCAGAGAACTGACGACTGAAGATTTAATGAGCCAGATTTCAATGGTTTTCCAAGATGTCTATCTTTTCGATGACACTTTGGAAGCAAATATCCGCATCGGTAACTCCAATGCGAGCAAAGAGGCTCTACTACATGCGGCAGAACTAGCAGGTGTCAACGATATTGTTAGCCGCCTTCCCGATGGTTGGGATACAAACGTTGGTGAAGGTGGCTGCGCGTTATCAGGAGGGGAACGCCAACGAGTTTCGATTGCTCGCGCTATTTTAAAAAATGCTCCGATTGTGCTCTTCGATGAAGCTACCAGCGCTCTGGATGCCGAGAATGAAGCAAATCTGCTGCGCTCTTTCGAAGTATTACGTCGCCAATCAACCATGTTGGTAATCGCACATAAACTCCACACGATTACTCGGGCTGACCAGATTGTGGTTCTAGATAATCAGGGGCAAGTGGCTCAGGTTGGTACCCACAATGAACTTGTAAATTGCGAGGGGATTTACCGAGATTTTTGGGATGAGCGTCAAGCGGCCTCTGGATGGAAAATATCCGCACAATAGTTCGGAATAGCTAGGTAGCATACCCGGAATTATTTGCAAGTATTTTCCGGTTAGAGGTCGTTGCAATGGCTATTACTTCAATATTTAAGGAAAAAGTCTAGAGATTAATGCCAATTATTTTTCTGATTCGGCATTGATGAATTCACTGAAGGATTTGGGGGAAATCATGAGGTATACATCTAATTTTAGGGAAACTACTATTTCTCGTCTCCTGTTTATTGCGGTCACTATTTCTGCTGCCGCGAACCTATTCTTAACTTCTTTAGGAGTTGCAGTAGCTTATGCAGCAGATACCGAAACGACCAGTGTAGGAGATAACCTCACTGCCTCCTGGGATCCGACAGCCAAAATCCTGACCGTCAGTGGCCATGGTCAGCTAGATCGAGCCAAATGGATGTCTGAAACTCCGGCCACCCACAATGAGCCCAATAGTAGATTCTGCGGAACTGTTAAAGATGCAAATGGCAACGCCAAGCCAGCCGAACCGCAGCCGGTGGAAATATAATTTATTCCTAATCCGGGCACCACCATAGATTTCCCACAAGATTCCAGCTTCCTTTTTTCCCACTGTGACAAGGCCAGCATCGACTTTCCGGATACTGGTATTAATACCGGCAAAGTCACCACGATGAGCTATATGTTCTATAAGGCGACGCTGGCGAACCCGAATACCTCTAACTGGGATACCAGCAAGGTGACCAGTATGAGCGGCATGTTCGGCGCCACCAAAGCAGCTAATCCCGATACTTCAAAGTGGAATACCAGCCAAGTCACCAGAATGAATGGAATGTTCCAGGGTGCGAAAGTAGCTAATCCGGATGTATCAAACTGGGATACCAGCCAAGTCACCGACTTGAGCGACATATTCAACGGAGCTACTGTTGCCACCCCGGATGTCGCCAATTGGGATACCAGCCAAGTCACCAACATGGAAGGTGTCTTTACTGCAGCAGCTGCCGCGAAACCAGATGTGTCAAAGTGGAAGACCAACAAAGTTACCAATATGCACAATATGTTTGCCGGAGCCAGCAGCATAGAAAATTTGGACGTATCTGGCTGGGATATTAGCCAGGTTGAGGAAGAGACCGTCGCAGACGTTTTCGCTACTGAGGGGCGCACGAGTGTACGGATCAAAGGCGCTGCTTTAAAGCGTAATATTTCTAGCTGGTTTAAGTTTATAGCCGACCCTTACCATATTCGTAATGTTGACGATGGCACGGTGTTAAACGCTACCCCGGGTGATGGGCAAACAGTTTCTGTCATGTTGGATTCGGTTAAAGACAAAATTGTAGATAAGGCCACCTACCTAATTCGCCCTAATGAAATAGTAAAAGTAACGGCAACTCCGACACAGGTTTGGCAAGGCGAACCACTGCCAGTCTTGGATTACCAGGTGGATGCGGCTCATAGCAAAGATTTACTCACCGGTGCTCTCAGAGCTGACTACGGGGCAGATACCCCGGCGGGACAGGTTGCGATTAAGCAAGGAACTTTAAAACTTAAAGACGCAGTAACCGGAGCATATTCACTAGAATTTACCGCAGGAATTCTCAATGTTAATGCTTGTCCAGAGCAACCGGAAGCTAAAGTTGATACTTCTAAGTGGGCTGATAACAATCACCCGGGGGCTAAAAATTGTGCCGATCGAAAGGTATACCAAAGTAGAACCATCACCACTACCCCTCATAAATGGGATAGCAATAAACATGAATGGGTTTTAGATACTGCAAACGCGAAGGAAAAAACTGAGAGTCAATCGCGGAATATGACCGACCAAGAAATCCACATATGCGCTGATAACCAACCTGGAAACCAGCCTTCCGTTACACCCACAGAGCATTCTGGTAAGCACCCCACTGTGCATCCAGTCCCTAAAATTGCTCCAGTGAAGAAAACTGAGCCTACTCAGGTAACCCAGATCTCCACTTTGCCTCAGACCGGGACTTTGGTTGGCCAAATCGCGCTTCTAGCTTGCTTGCTAGGGGCCGCCGGCAGCATTGTTTGCCGCTTGCGCCGCACCGCCCGCTAGCGGATCAGTTTATGACTCTCGGGGTTTGGTGAGGCGTTGGGGCGGCCAAGGAAAAATCCGATTAACGTGGGCAGCGTATTGGATGTATTCATCCCCGAATTCATTTTCAAGCCAGCGTTCTTCAGTGTGTTTCATCAAAACAGTCAACGCCACCCAATAGATGAACGGGAGGGTTAGTAGCCACCAGTTCACTTGTATGAGCAGCAGACCGCAGTTTAATAGCAGGAAGGAAGAATATACGGGATGCCTAACCCAAGCGTATATCCCGCTAGTCATAAGCTGACCAGTTTTAACGCTTTCGACCATGTGAGAGCCAAAAACAGCTGAAACCCACACGATTACCGCAACTACCATCACAACCAGACCCGCCGCAATCATGAGGTTATGCACCCAACTATTTCCGATAGTTCCGTTTGCGATCCAGCCTAAAAAATGGACAAGACTCGCTGCAATCGTGACGATAAAAATACCCGAAACCTATATCGGACCTACACCTAACACAGGCAAATGCGAAGCTCCGATTTTATTCATACAGCTATTTTCGCACCAGCCTAACCCGCTCTAGCAATGGCAGAAGTAGCTAACGCTATGGCAACCGCCGCAGAAGGAGAAGTAAAAGCAATATCCCGGGTGACCACGCCCCGCTTATTTTCTATGCGGATTGAACCATCACTAACTAGCTTTTGGTGACGACTAGCGCTAGCCGTATAGGAGTTAACCGTTGCCTGACTTCTGGCTTTACTCGTTTCCCAGCTAGCAACCACGTTTGATTCCTTGAGAAGGAAAAACTCGCCATCAATCAGCTGCATCGAGGCATCTATCCCATCTTTTTGCTTATGTAGATGAAAAATAGGTGAAGAAACTATCTGAGCGTTATCTAGTTGCACAGTATTTTCTGGGGAACGCAAAACATTGACTCCCAGGATTGGCAAAATCAGCTTCACATTATCTAAGAACGACTCGGCTGATGCTCGTTGCGCTTCAGAAAGCTTCCTAACCCGAGGGGTTTGCCTGTTATCAGGCATAGAACAGCGCTCAGCATTCTTAGCGATTTCAACCAGACGGGCTTCTAAATAGCCCCAATGTCCCTCGTTAAAAGATCGTTGCAAGCTAGCGATAATAACGACCTTTTCCCACTGCGGCTTCTTTTTGTCATGATCGCGTAAGCGCTCAACAAAGTTTTCTGTCTTGCCTATATAGCACCAAGTGTTCTCAATAGCTTCAGGGTCATTCCCAAGAAGAATATACACACCATTACAAGCGATTGAGCTGAATGACCCCGTGTTTGCATGGGGTTTTTGAGACGTTTGAGTTTGTTTGAACCTCGTAGCGACTAGACATCATAGTTCTGCTAAAGTCAACACCGCTTTAGCAGGAATTTTTATGGTTTTTGCTTCTAATCATAAAGAGATTATTTGCGGAACTCGGGATGGTAAAAACTCAGCAAAATTGCCGCAGCTATCAGGACTGCGCAACATGTCATTGGTAGCCACGGAGAGAGTCCGTAAAGTGCGGTAGAGGCTATCGGTGCCACTACATAGGCTGCACCATTGTTAGCATTAATCAACCCGGCCAGCCCACCTTGCTCTTCGGGCTTCATTTGCAAAGTAGGCGCCGTGTTGTAGCCAGGCATCGCCAGGCCTAGACCAAAGCCTGTCAAGATGCTGGCCACGATGAACAGTCCAAGATTTAGTGGATAAACCAAGAGTAGTAACCCGAGAAGAACGATTATTAATCCTCTTCTAAAGAGCTTTTTAGCACCCCAGTTTAACCTTGGAGCCACCAAGGCCTGCGCCAGTATCATCACCACACCCATTATTGACATGCACAAAGCGGTGAGCCCTGCTGTTGCGCCGGCCGCTAGCTTCAAAACATCCTGCAGTAAAAAGCCGAAAAGTGTAGCCACGGTAGAAAAAGCAGTAAACATTAGGAAACCGCAAGCCAGGAACACGAATACTCTTGAATCAAAATAGGAAACTTTTGCCGGTTGAGCGACTTTTTCTTCGCCACCTGTGGGTTTGAATGTTAGCAGCAAAACGGCAACGCCAAAAAGCATGACCAGAGGCATCACCAGCAAGGGCATCATGAAACCTCCTATAGCTGCAAGGCTGCCGCCCAATAAGGCTCCAAGAATAGACGAGAATCCTTGTGCAGCGCCCAAGACTCCCAGACCTTTTACCCGTTGCGTCTCATTGTAGGTATGAGTCACAACGTAGGTTTGCGCGGCTGGGGAAACTGATGCGATGGCACCGCCGTACAGCACGCCCCTAGTTATAACTACTCCTATGATCAACGCTATGCCGGTGAGCAGACCCTTAAATCCTAGCCACACCACCATAGCGAATCCGCTTAGAGCCAGGATTCCGGCAAGCATGCCAATAAGCAGGATACGCCGAGATCCCCATCGCAATGAGACCCGTCCCCACCTGGTGGAGGTAAGAGAAAACATTATGGCTGCTAACGAAATGGTGGCGCCAATGTGCCATTCCTTCAGCCCGATTTCGCGCGATAGCGGAGCCAGAATTGGATTAAGAATCATTTGCCCCATATATGCCAGTAACACCGTCAAAAACAGGGGAAACAGTCCCGTTATTTTTGATTCGACTTTCTGGTTTCGTTCATTAGTGGCGCACATTAAAACATCCTTTCCAAAGTGAGCAGCCAATCAAGCTGAAACAATACTAGAACAATGTTCTAGTATTGTCGAGGTTGAGGGTATGCTGTTTTCGTGGGGAATAAAGACAAGCGGGTAAACACGGGTAGACGCGCCTGGCTGACGCAGGAAAAGATCATGTACACCGCAATGGAACTGACCCGAGAGTGCGGTCTAGAAAAATGGTCGATTCGTGACCTTGCGCAGCGTCTGGGAGTAGTTCCCTCTGTCATCTACCACCATTACCAAAACCGTGACGCCATTACCGCTTCTGTAATAGGCGAGATCACTAGCACCATCGAGCTACCGGACGAGCAGCTGGAATGGAAAGATTGGTTCATCTCCCTAGCAGAAAATGTCAGGCCTGTCTTTCTTGAATTCCCCGGAGTCACCGACAAACTGATGTATGGACATATGAACGCCGCGTTTATACCAATCTTGGAGGTGGCTTACGAAAAACTACGGGATGCTGGTTTTAGCCAGTACATTCACATCGCATACTCAATTATCATCAACACGATGCTGTGGAGCATTACTGCTCGCAACTTGCGCAGCCCAACCAAGCAGGAACAGCGCCACGACCTAGGCCAAATGATTACCCAACTTCAGCCCCTAGCTGTCTGCTCCACAACGCTGGCTGACATCATCCAGGGCTACTTAATTCCGCTAGCCAACCCGAAAAACGAAGACCGCATGAGTCAGGAATACTTTGAAATCATCATAGAAGTCGTACTCGCCGGTTTAGAGATAGCAATCTTGCCTCGCGAAAACGCCTAACGAACCCGTGAACAAGAGAAATCATCAATACTCATAAAATATTTCCCAAAATCGCAAGGCATCCAGCTAAGAGCAAAGCCTTTCAGCCTCTCCCTCTATTTCCTGCGATTTTCCAATAAATACAAGAAGATCCACTATATCCAGAGCTTCCCAAACAACTGGTACGACTACATCAAATACTGCACTACCAATGAACTAGCTATCGCCCTTCACAGTACACAGGCTTCTCCCAGGAATCCGCTATATCGGATACGAGGCGGATACCGGTTTTCACCACTATTCCATCGATGTTTCGAGTTTTAGAGCCTGTCCTTAAGAGTTTGCAATGATCAGGAAAGTCAAAAATCCGATGAACAAGATCTCCAGGACTAACCCGATGACGTTAATGACTTTTTCGCTCTTTTCAGGCCAGAATCTGGCTAGCAGAGCAAAAACTACTAAGCCAGTAGCGGCTCCAGCAGTGTTCATTATGACATCGGTGATATCGCTGACCCCAATAGCGAAAACGTACTGAACGACCTCGAATGCCACGCTTGCTAAAAACGGTGGGAGCAATTGAATTAACCATGAGCGCCGTTTCAACAACATCCTCATGTACAAGCCAAACGGGATGAAAATAAGGAAGTTGACCACGATCTCATCAAAGAAGTTCGACCCGTAAAGATTCGCAGAATCTGTAAATGGGATCAGATTTAAGTAGCGCGCATGCCGCATGCTCAGTATGTCGTCAACGCTGGTGGCGAATTTGAACAGCACCATCCACAACAACAAGAGCAGATAAATCCCGAACACTGCATAGGTCAAGCGTCGCGTTTTCTCTCTCATGCCCCAATTCTATCTCTCGATGACATCTAACGAAAATTACTACCCAAAAGGAGAAACATCATGGCAACTATTGGTTTAGACAAGCTCTACTACGCGAGCATTAGCGAAGATCCCACTAGCGGTGAGGAAACCTATGCCGTTCCTAAACCGCTCGCTAAAGCAATATCTGCAGAATTGTCTGTGGAGGTGGCTGAGGCAATTTTGTATGCCGATGACGGGGCATCCGAGATTGTCAAGGAATTCAAATCTGGAACGCTCACTCTTGGGGTTGATGATCTCGGGGCAGAGGCTGCAGCTGCCTTAACTGGTGCGAGACTGGACGCCAACGGGGTACTTATCAGCACTTCTGAGGATGGTGGCGCACCCGTGGCTATTGGTTTTAGAGCTGCACACTCTAACGGGAAGTACCAGTATTTTTGGCTTTACCGCGTCAAATTTGCTCTGCCGGGAACCACGCTGGCAACCAAAGCTGATTCGATCACGTTCTCTACCCCGAGTATTGAGGGCACAATCCTGCGGCGTAACAAACCAGACGCTACCGGCAAGCATCCATGGAAAGCCGAAGTCACCGAAGGAGCGGTCGGCGTAAAGCCTGAAACCATTACTGGCTGGTACACCCAGGTGTATGAGCCTGCCGCTACAACCAGCCCTAAACCGACAAACAACTAGAACAGCAGGTAAGCCATGACAGCGAAAACCCAAACCAGCCCGGCAAGTACCTCTTTGAAAAGCGCGACAATCACTATCGCAGGTCAAGAATACGAACTCGTCCTGACTACCCGCGCGACCCGCCTTATAGCTCAACGTTACGGAGGGCTAGAACATTTAGGTCAAGCCCTGGAAACTAGCGAAGATATGGATAAGTCACTCGGTGAGGTAATCTGGCTTATCGCCCTGCTCGCTAACCAGTCCGTACAAATACACAACCTCACCCATCCAGACGATAAGCGCCCAGAGCTGACCGCAGAAGCAGTGGAGTTACTAACTGTGCCTGCAGATTTAGCTGACTACCGAGAGGCTATCGCCCAGGCACTCCAACGCGGCACCCGGCGAGCAATCATGACCGAGACCCCAGACCCAAAAGGGCAAACCAAGAAAAAGGACACTTAATAGATAGTGACGAGGCAATCTTTACCCGCCTGACCTATATCGGGCTCGCCCACCTGGGACTGACCCGCATGCAAATCGAGCTGACCATATTCGGTGAACTATTGGACCTGGTGGATTGCTGGCGTATCGAAACCGGCAGAGCCCAGCCGAAACGCATCTGGTTTATCGACGATATTATTCCTGCTGGGGTTTAGCGATCTAAATGTTTCGTGAGATAACAGGCGAATAGCTGAGGATGGGCGGCGTGCCACTGGTGCCCTGCACCTTGGATCACTTCTAGGTGAGCTGTGGGGATAAGACCGGCGATTTTGCGGGCTGCAGGCAGGTTTGCTTTATCTTTGCTGCCGCAAACCACAGTTACGGGCATCGCTAAAGCTGGAAGCTGCGAAGTAAGGTCTAAATCTTTCAAACTATCGAGCACGCCCACCAGCTCAGGTTTGCTAAGCTGCGGCGGACAGACCCATTTTGTTGGTAGAACTCGCATTAGTGTCTTTTGCAGATTCATCAACAGTTTTGGGGGTTTAGCTTGCGGAGCTGAAACAAACAGTGAAGACACCTTATCTGGATGGGTGAGCGCGATATTTAAAGCAATCACTGCACCCAACGATAACCCGACCAAGTGAACTGGTTCGGTCAGAGAGTCAGCAATCTGGGTACATACGTCTTCGAGCGACCAGCAAGCCAGCGGTGGTTTCGTTCTCAAAACGTCTAGAGATATGCACTCGGTTTGTGGCAGCTGTTTTATTACTGGGTTCCAAACATCACGGGTTTCACCCAACCCGTGCAAGAACACTACCTTTTGCGCATCGCTCATTTACGCAGCGCGAAAAAACCTGCAACCAGGCTAGTTATCAGAAAACCAGCAGCATTTCCGATAGCGGTGACCGGTGAAATCACGTGCGTGAACCCGAAAATAGCAAAACAGATAGCTGCAAATAATAGCCCAACGGCTACCAGCATTAACCAGTTACGCACTCGCGCATTGCTCTTTCCCATATACGCCCTTTCAATTATACGTGCTCGTTCACTGATTATTTCATAACTGTCTTTACCGGAAAGAGAGGGGAAAACAAGATGTTAGGTAATGCAAAGTCTAAACCCGCTAACGCAAGCGATTTTTCGCCCCCTAAGCGATACTCGCTAACGCAAAAGGGTACTTATCAAATCCGGTGCTCAAGTGGAGCCAAAGACCTCGCATTTAATAAGGCAAGATTGTCGCAAATCGGCCGTTGAACAGGGATTTTGCTGGTTTTTAGGACGCTTGCGTCTCTCCTATGAAGTAGCCAGACAGTCTGGCCAAAGCGGTTCCATTCTCCTATGGTGCGTGGAAGCTGGCGACAGGGGTTTGGTTCCGCGTTTGCGTTGATTAGTTCAAGGCGAGGGACGCATGAGTGTCTGAGATTATCCGGTTAGAGTTAGCACCTTCTCTCCTGTGCTCTTATGAACGGTCATGAACACGCTTATTAGATTCTGGCTAGAGTGGCCGAGAGAACTTCGAAGACGTCAGAAGAAAATATGCACAGACCGACCTGCTAATAAAACGACACTTCCCATGACCTTAGTCCCCCGCAATAGGTGGCAAGCGTGGTTCGGCAACCCTTTCTATACGCTACTTTATGAAATCGGGGCTTACTGACTTGCGGTTTCCATTAGACTTCTGCTAAACGCGTCTACTCGCCACTACTCACCGCCCCAAGGATAGAGTGAAGATATTTATGATAGCAATCGCTCGAATTCTTCAAGCCCAAGAATTTAGCCACTCTAAGTTTGGTCAAACAGTTTATGGAGATTTGACATGATTCAGGTTGAAGCTAATGAATCTTTGCGGAATGTTGCAAAGGACTCGCTAAAGGGAATAAAGCTACTGAACGATTCAGTATTCTTCGGAATTAACGGTAGTGGGAAGACGACTGTGTGTGAAGCGCTGAGTCGAGCCACTTTCAACGTACAGGAAGCAGGCTTGAGTGAGCCGATTCGTATCTACGCTTTTGATCATCAATGGCGAAAAGATAGAGTTGGAGACTTTATTGAAGGAGGTTCCGCCCCAGGTGTGACTACCATCACTTTGGGTGATGGGGCGAGTGACCTAGAAGAAAAGATTAGAACAGCCGAAGCAGCGTGGGAATCAGCTAGAAACGATGTTGAGGCAAAACGACAGCAAGAAGATGATACCAAAAAGATCCTAGATAATATCGTTGACGGCGTTGCGAACGGTGTTCGAGAAAACCTCAAAAAAGATTGCTCAAGTCTAGATGGGCGACTTTTTCAGAGACCGCATATACGTGCCTTGCTTGATACAGAAGAGAACACGATTTTATCCCCAGATGAGGTTCAAGATAACATCCGTATAGCAAACTCGGATAATCCTAGTCTCCTTCCTACTTTGCCAGTTCTCCCGAACGGCTGGGTCTTTTCCGATGAACTCTGGCAGCAGACTACTGAAGAATTGTCAACTACTCAGACGCTGGCCATAGTTATCAACGATTGGGTTCGTGAAGGCTTGAATAAGCATAAGGCCGGAGACTCATGCCAGTTTTGCGGCGGGGTTGTGTCGGAACAGCGGCTAAGAAGCCTTGAAGATGGCATTCGCTCTGCTGAAGCGGAAGTGCCCGTTTTGGTTAAAAACCAACTAGCGAAATGCCAGGAGTCTATTTCTGCTCTAGAGCACTTTCGGATAGTCTTAGAAGCGATTGACCTCGATACCTCAATTTACAGCGCTAATTTATCCATGATGCAAAACGATGTCCTCCTTGAAACGCGGCGGGTGTTGGATGAATTAAACCGTTCAAAGAAGTTGCTTGATGAGCGCGTGAAAAACCCACATGACTCGATTAAAGGAAAGAAGCCGGATATCCATTTTTCTGAGCTTCAAAAAAAGTACACGAACCTTAAGGATACCCATGCTGAGGCAATAGGTAAGATAACCAAGCACACCGCCAATAGAGAATCTGCGATTTCGCTTCTGAAGAAGCACTGCTGCGCCGTAGACGGATCGGGTTGGAGCGTAGCCAAGAAGGCATATGAAGATGCCACTGATGCGAAACAAAAGGCGGATAAAGCAGAAAAAGATATCAAGAAACACCTCGACGACCTAAAGGGACAAGTTTCGACTACCGCTGCTACTGCTGAATTTCTTGATGAAAGCTTGTGCATGATCATGGGTAACCAAGATTTGCGTGTCTCCGAAGGAAGTACTGGGGAGGGATATCGAATTACTCGCCGAGGTGAGAAAGCCCAAAGTATGTCGGAAGGGGAGAAGAAGTTGGTTTCATTGCTCTACTTCTGTGCCGAGTTTCTGGCGGAGGATCGTAAACAATCACTGAAAAATAGCGTGGTGCTCTTCGATGACTTGGGGTCAGAGCTAGACGAAGCAAGACTTTTTTCAGTCGACCGATTCATCTCCAATCACTTCCGGAACCCAAAACCTGCTTCGCTGGTTTACTTCACGCACAGTCACACTTATATGAAGATATTACAATCTCGTCTTGCCAACAAGGCTGTTCCCAAGAAAGCTGAAAAGGAGCCAACGGCTATATTCTACGAGGTTTACAAGGATACCTTTAATTGCGCGGAGCAATCCACGCGTTGCCGACAGTGGGATAACGAGGCTGTGGGCCTGACTAACGACTACTGGCTTTCATTTTATATGTTGCTGAAAGCTTTTGAGAAAATGCAAGAAGGCGCGCCACCAGAATTAGGAACCGGGAATTTCTGCCGAAAGGTGCTAGAGGGGTTCACTGAGTTCCGGGCACCCAACAGCGATAACTTTGGCTCCCGCATCGATACTATTACCGCCCAGAACAAAATTCAGATTTCGCCTGCCTTGTCGAAAATCGTTAACAACTTGTCTCATATCGACTTGAATCGACAGGGCGGTGCTCTGTCTAGGAATGAAGTTGAGCTTGCCGTGATTCAAACACTTAACTTTCTTAAAACCGTTGACTCCAAGCATTTTCACGCGCTACTGATCAAATTCAGAGGCAAAGAGGGAGCGAAAAAGCTTGAATCGGATATATCGAAGCGCATCGGACACACAGTCAGCGGCGACCTGTAGACCTGTTCCACGTCACCTAGCCCACGCCATTCGAGGGGATCTTTTGCCTTAGAATCAGCGTCTAACTGGGGCGACCGCGAACTCGCCAAATGCACGCCGAGATTTAGACCCTAAGCGATACTCGCTAACGCAAAAGGGTACTTATCAAATCCGATCTCTAAGTGGAGACTTAGACGTCGGATTTGACAAGAACTCAGACCACCTAACCCCTGTTTACCAGGAAAGTTCTTGTATTCAATGTCTGTTTAAGGCACATCAGTGGGGCGGCTAGCTTGGTTATGCTAATGGTTGAGATCGCACTACTGAAGGGAATCCTGTCAATTATGCAAACTACGCGTTTATTTTTACAGAAAATTAACCCAAAACTGGCATCCAGAGTAAATGAGCATAGCCCCGGACTAGTTTCAGATCTAGTTTTTAACGGGTTTAGTGAACGAATAGTTCTCTTATTGCCCCTAGCAACCGACCATGGAGAGACCACTTGGACCGCGCTAGCCTCTAAACACAATATTTCTGTCCCTAGTCATTGCATGACTCGAAAAACATTCCAAAATTGTGGTGTTGAAGGTATTTACTATCCAGAAGGAGAGATTCCTGATAGAGAATATGCCTCTAAGCTAGCAGCTGTATTATCCAATTTTTCTGAAAGTTCTTCTTGGACTGGAATTTTTTGGGTCGGATATGCTGAACAGCAATGTCGAGCAAATATTATCGGTCCAGAAGAATCTTCATTCCTCAGACCCGAACCATATTCCATGATTCAGCTTCCGACAGGGCAATTGGGAGCTTTATTGCAAGAACATTTACCTTCAATACTTTTTGATGACTCGGTTTCCTGTGTGGTGACTCAACCAATCTACGGAGATCGACTTTACGTTTCGTGCGAACACACACTGGCTACAGCTTTGGCCTCTGAACTTGGTGACATTTTCCCAGTTTCGCCAACTGACCCCATGCCAGATTATTTGCCATATTAACCTATCGCTATAGTCTCAGCCAGCTCGTATTTTCAAGCCCCTATCAAAGCATTTTGAAGCGTCCCTGAAGCGTGCTGGGTTTTGTTCCGCTTTTTATACTGGGGTCAGCTTGCTGACCCGTGTTTGATTATACATATCGATGATGTCGGCTGGAGTGTGGTATC